>PR_CR_10_Liq_2_inCRDRAFT_1000120_pt1 | contig 22472 bp, 22 predicted proteins | sample PRCRCaboRojoPR_FD_10245 | JGI IMG/M metagenome (IMG submission 10245) | reverse complement strand
TGCGCGCCGCGCCGGCGGGCAGGGCATCCTGCAGGTCGTGGCGGTTGATATCCTCGGGCAGGCCCGCGATCTGGGCTTCGACACTGTCCGGGGTTTCGTCATAACGGGCATAGGGCACGCATTCGCCCTGCCCCTGCACGCCCTCACGCGTGACCCGCACTGTCAGCACCTGCGCCTCTGTCCGACTGCCCCGGGCGATGGTAAAAACCTCCGCCAGCCGGAATCGGTCGCGCGTGACACTCAGGGTCATGACATGTCCTTCATCTTGGCAAATAAACTCACCGGCCCGACACCGGCCACGGGGCCGACCCTAAAGGTCTTGCAGCGCATCCACCAGCCGCCCGGCCCCCTGCCGGAACGGATCCGCAGCCGGCAGCCCCATGCGGTCCTCGACCTCGGCCAGGTAATCCAGCGCCTCCTGTTCGGACATGGCCGCTGTGTTGACAGAGATGCCCGCGACCTTGCAGGCCGGGTTCGCGACCTGGGCCAGCGGCAATGCCGTGTCGCGCAATTGTTCCAGCGACGGCAGCGCATAGCCCGGCAGACCGCGCATATGTTTGCGCGTCGGCTCATGGGCAAGGATCAGGGCGTCGGGCTGGCCACCATGGATCAGCGCCATGGTCACCCCGGAATAGGAGACATGGAACAGGCTGCCCTGCCCCTCGATATGATCCCAGTGATCGGCGTCGTTGTCCGGCGTCAGGTATTCCACCGACCCGGCCATGAAATCGGCCACGACCGCATCCAGCGGCACGCCGCGCCCGGTGATCAGGATACCGGTCTGGCCGGTGGCCCGGAAACTGGATTTCAGGCCGCGCTTGCGCATCTCGGCGTCCATGGCCAGACCGGTATACATCTTGCCCACGGAACAATCCGTGCCGACGGCCAGACACCGCTTGCCCGTCCGCTTTTCCCCGGTGGCGATCGGGTAGCTGACAGACGGCACCCGCACATCGTGCAATTCCTGCCCCGCGCGTCCGGCGGCGGCTACCAGTTCGGGATCGTCACGCAGCAGGTTGTGCAGCCCGCTGGCGATGTCGAAGCCCATATCGAGCGCCTCTATCAGCACCTTCTTCCAGGTCTCGCTGATCACGCCCCCACGATTGGCCACCCCGATCACCAGGGTTTGCGCACCTGCGGTGCGGGCCTCCTCAAGCGTCATGTCGGAGAGGCCAAGGTCGGCCTTGCAGCCAGGCAGGCGCAACTGGCCCACCGCATTTTCCGGGCGCCAGTCCTTGATGCCGATCGCGACCTTTGCGGCCAGCTGATCCGGCGCGTCGCCCAGGAAAAGAAGATATGGGGTGGGAATCATGTGAAAGCCTCCTGAAGGTGCAGCCTATACAAGCATGAACGAACCCCAACCCGATTCGAAAACACAGCGGAATGGTCGTTATTGCGCAAAAAATCTCTGGGTGATCACCTATATGCAGGAAAATCTTGCATATCAGATCAAAAACCGGGCCAATCCCCGCAATGCTGCGACTGCAAATTCGCCCTTGCAGCATGGCGCGCAAGAATATACCCATTCGACCAACCAGAACGAAATATCCTTCCCGAGGGGAGCCACTCATGTCCTTCCGCCTGCAACCCGCCCCGGTCGCCCGCCCGAACCGCTGCCAGCTCTTCGGCCCCGGCTCCAACACCAAGCTGTTCGAGAAGATGGCCGCCAGTGCCGCCGATGTCATCAATCTCGACCTCGAGGATTCGGTCAGCCCCGGGGACAAGGATATGGCCCGCGCCAACGTGATCCAGGCGATCAGTGACGTGGATTGGGGCAGCAAGACCCTCTCGGTGCGCATCAACGGGCTGGACACCCCCTGGTGGTATCGCGACGTGGTCGACCTGTTGGAACAGGCGGGGGACCGGTTGGATCAGATCATGATCCCCAAGGTCGGCAATGCCTCTGACATCTACGCGGTCGATGCGCTGGTCACGGCGATCGAAACCGCCAAGGGCCGCCAGAAGCCCATCGGCTTCGAGGTCATCATCGAAAGCGCCGCCGGCATCGCCCATGTCGAGGAAATCGCAGCGGCCAGTCCGCGCATGCAGGCGATGTCCCTTGGCGCCGCGGATTTCGCGGCCTCCATGGGCATGGCCACGACCGGCATCGGCGGCACGCAGGAAAACTACTACATGCTNCATGACGGCCAGAAGCACTGGTCCGACCCCTGGCATTGGGCCCAGGCCGCCATCGTCGCCGCCTGCCGCACCCATGGCGTTCTGCCGGTGGATGGGCCGTTCGGCGATTTCTCGGATGATGAGGGCTATATCGCCCAGGCGCGGCGCTCGGCCACGCTGGGCATGGTGGGCAAGTGGGCCATCCACCCCAAGCAGATCGCGCTTGCCAACCAGGTCTTCACCCCGTCGGAGGAGGCCGTCGCCGAGGCGCGCGAGATCCTCGCCGCCATGGAAGAGGCCAAGGCCCGCGGCGAAGGCGCAACCGTCTACAAGGGCCGGCTTGTCGATATCGCAAGCATCAAGCAGGCCGAGGTCATCGTGCGCCAGTCCGAGATGATCGCAGGCTGATGCCAGGGCACAGGCCCGCCGCGAAAAATACAGCGAAACATCTTGTTGTTTTGATTTGAATCAAGGAGTGGGCGGTGTTCCCGCCTCAATCCTTCGCGGGTAACAAACCTGAATGAAGGATACAGGAATGAAACGCTTCGTGCTTTCCGCCGCCGCGCTCGCCATCGCCCTGCCAGTCACCGGCCTTGCCCAGCAGAACGGCCCGGACAGGACCGCTCTGTCGCAGCCAGTCATCGCACTGACCGGCGTTCTGAACAAGAATGCCGATGCCGTAGGACTCGACGATGACCAGCGCGCAATCCTTGCCGACTGGATCGCCACCATGCCCGCGCAGCGCAAGGCGCTGGAGGATGAGACATTGGCCCTGCGGGCCGACCTTCGAGCCGCGATCATCTCGAATGCGCCGAAAGAAGAACGGGAAGCGATCGCTGCCCGGATCGGCGAAAACGAAACCGCGCTGGTGATGATGCGGTCGAATTGTGCCGATCATTGGCGCAACGTGCTGACTCCCGACCAATTCGCCATGTTGCTTGAATTGGCCGGCGCAGCCTGATCTGCGCGCGGGCCCGTCCGCGTGTCGGGCGGGCCCGGGTTCACGGTTCAGTATTCCCGGAGGGCGACCGCACCGTAGAAACACAGCCGCGAGCAATCCGAAGCATCGCGGCGGATGTCATCCGGCGTCAGCACATGGGCCACAGCCAAGCCCTCGAACCGGGCATCGTCGCATTCCCCGTCATTGGGAAAGCCGCCGCTGTCATCGCCGAAATCGATCGCGGCGCATTGCGTCGCGGCCAAGGCCTCCTGCATGTTCCAAAGGCTGACCCGGCCGGCCTCGTAAGCGGAACGGCAGTCGGTCGCGTCTTGTCCGACATATTGCCAAGTCACGCTCAGCGCCATGCCCGGCCCAAAAAAGCGCCGGTCATCGCATTCGCCATCGCGTGCCCATTCGCTGCTGTCGTCGCCGAAATTGATGTCCTGCGCCATCGCCGGCGCGGCCACCAATGCCAGAAGAATCGCTGCAAGCTTGCCCGTCATGTTCGCAAATCCCTTGTTTCAGATGTCGATTGTCACCAATGCCCCGACCCTGCCCGGCAACGCCCTGCTTGGCAACATGGCCAGGCAAAGCCCCGTTGCATCCGCCCGTTATGCGCCTCTATATGGGCGGGAGTTTGGCAAAAGGTGATCCATGACCAACTATCTCGACTTCGAGAAACCGCTGGCCGAAATCGAGGGCAAGGCGGCAGAATTGCGCGCCATGGCCCGGGCGAACGAGGAAATGGATGTCGAAACCGAGGCCCAGGCGCTCGACAAGAAGGCCGCCGACCTGCTGGAAAGCCTCTATGCAGATCTGACCCCTTGGCGCAAATGCCAGGTGGCGCGGCATCCTGAACGGCCCCATTGCCAAGACTATATCGAGGCGCTGTTCACCGAGTATACGCCGCTGGCAGGCGACCGGAACTTTGCCGACGATCACGCCGTCATGGGCGGCCTGGCCCGCCTGGACGACAAGCCGGTCATGGTCATCGGCCACGAAAAGGGCAACGACACCAAATCGCGGATCGAACGCAATTTCGGCATGGCCCGCCCCGAGGGCTATCGCAAGGCGATCCGCCTGATGGACCTGGCTGACCGGTTCGGCATCCCCGTCATCACCCTTGTGGACACGCCCGGTGCCTATCCCGGCAAGGGCGCCGAGGAACGCGGCCAGTCAGAGGCCATCGCCCGCTCGACCGAGAAATGCCTCGACCTTCGGGTGCCGCTGGTCAGCGTGGTGATCGGAGAGGGTGGGTCCGGGGGCGCCGTTGCCTTTGCCACAGGCAACCGCATCGCGATGCTGGAACATTCGGTCTATTCCGTGATCTCGCCTGAAGGCTGCGCCAGCATCCTGTGGAAGGACGCCGAGAAGATGCGCGAAGCCGCCGAGGCCCTGCGCCTGACCGCGCAGAACCTGCATGAGCTGGGGATCTGCGACCGGATCATCCGCGAACCTCTTGGCGGGGCTCACCGCGCCAAGGCCAAGACCATCGAGAGCGTCGGCAAGGCGATCAAGGTCATGCTGGCCGAACTGGATGGCAAGACCGGCGACGAGCTACGCGACGCACGGCGCAAGAAATACCTCGGGCTGGGGCAGAAAGGCCTCGCCGCTTGAGGGCGGCACTGCTCGCGCTTGCCCTGCTCGGCCCGGCCGGCCCTGTCTCGGCCGAGGGCCTGATGGATCGAAATGTCAGCTTCGGCGCCTTGGCCTACGAGGACCGCGCGGCACCGATCTTCGTCGGCCAGCGCCACCCGGCCAAGGTTTCGGATGGGGTGGAATACGGGCTTGGGCCCGAAGGGCCTCAGAACGGCTGGGACATCATCCCCGCCATCATCGACATCCGGACCGACCGGATCGTGATCACCTATCCCGACATTCCACAGGACAGCTTCCCGGTGCTGGAATTCAACGGCTACGTCCTGGACTTCCTGACAGAATGCGTCCTGTTCAACAGCGCCGCGCAGAACGTCGAGCTGTCCACCGAGGCTCTGTCCGAAGACGCGGTCTTCTCCGAGATCAGCCAGCTGTTCATCGACATGGGCGGCGTGACCTTCGGCCCCGACACCTTCATCGTGATCGATGTCGACGTGGCGCCCTGCCCCCTCGGCTAGGGCCGCGTCAACGCCTCGATCATCGCATCGGCCAGCTCATCGGCCCCATGTTTGAGCGGGTCATTCACCGCCTCGGCAAGCCCCTGCATCATCATCAGACCCAGCACCGCCGCGTGCAGGGCCAGCGCCTCGGCCCTTGCCGCGTCGGGATCTGCCGGATCGAGATGCCGCGCCAGCGCTCCATACAGACCGTCGGTGACAGTATGCACATGGTCGAGCATGCCCGTGCCGGGCCGGCCCCGGCTGGTCTGCGGCAAAAGATACATCAGGCGGAACCGGTCCAGGTCCTGGCTATGAAACGCGACCAGGCCCCGCACGAACCGGGCGATCGCCGCGGGCCGGTCCTCGGCACCGTCCAGCGCCACCGTCACCGCCTCGGCCTCGGCTTGCAGGGCCGGAAGGAACAGCGCCGCCAACAGGTCCTGCCGGGTCGGAAACCAGTAAAGCACGGCCTGTTTNGACCGCCCCAACCGGCGGGCGATCGCATCGAAGGAGAGTGCGGACAGCCCCTCGGCCACCAGAAGGCGGTGCGCGATGGACAGGATCTGGTCACGGGTTTCGGTGGCTGGCATGCGGATCTCTTGACTTACTTACCAACGGTAAGCTACAAAACCTACCATCGGTAAGTAAAGGCTCTTGGAACAGGATTTTCCCATGCCCGAAATCAGCTTCGAAAACCCGGCCCTTGCCGCCTACGCGATCGCGGCGGCGATCATGGCGATCAAGATCATGGGGCAGGGCTGGATGACGGTGGCGCGAATGATGCGCGTCAACGCCGGATGGGCCAGCCCCGAAGACCTGCGCCCGGGACCGCTCAACAAATCTCCCGATCCGTCGCAACTGGCCCCGAACGATTACGTGGACCGGTCTCGGCGACTTCATCGCAACGATCTCGAGAACATTCCCGCCTTCTGGGTCGCCGGGGCGCTGTTCGTCCTGACCGATCCACCGCTGATCCTGGCGCAAGGGCTGTTCTTCGGCTTCGTGGCGGCGCGGCTGGCGCATTTCCTGGCCTATGCCACGCAGCGCAGCCACGAGCTGCGCGCGACCTTTTACACAATCGGATCTCTGATCGTCATCTACATGTCATTCCATGTCCTCTGGGCTGTGCTGACCTGACAGGCCGGCCTGGCAAAGAGGCACCAAGGCACTGGCAACCAGAGGGCGATTCGCCCCTGTTTTCGTCGAATCTCACCAAGCTTGACAATTTGACGCACCGGGCCTGAGGGCGTGTTAGCGCTCTCTTGTATGCACTCGTATACCGGAGCGCGGCCGCAGTCTTGACTCCTCACTGGCCAGGGCCTCGCAAAACAAGGCGAAATCGGGGCCTGCAAATAATTTTTCAGCTTTGACAGGCCAGAATAGAAATTTTTTGACAATAAATACCAACAAAACGGTATCACAAGCCCACCCCTTTACAGATTTGTGTATCAAACGACCTCGAAAGCTCCGCGTTTCGTCAAAATGGAACATGTCGCGCAGCCAGAAGAGGAGGACCCCCATGCCCGCTGATGATCAGTTGAAACAATCCTACCCGCCGTCGTCCGAGACTGTATCGCGTGCGCATGTTGATGCGTCTCGGTATGAGGAGATGTATGCGGCGTCTGTTTCGGATCCGGAGGGGTTCTGGGCCGAGCATGGGCGTCGTGTCGACTGGATGACGCCGTTCACCAAGGTGAAGAACACCAGTTTCGCGCCGGGGAATATCGACATCAAGTGGTTCGAGGACGGCACGCTCAACGTGGCCGCCAACTGCATCGACCGGCACCTGGAGACCCGCGGCGACCAGACCGCGATCATCTGGGAGCCCGATGATCCCGAGGACGAGGCCCTGCACATCTCCTACAAGGAGCTGGGCGAGAAGGTCGGCACCATGGCCAACGTGCTCAAGACCCTCGGCATCGGCAAGGGCGACCGGGTCGTCATCTACCTGCCGATGATCCCCGAGGCCGCCTATGCCATGCTGGCCTGCGCCCGGATCGGCGCCATCCATTCGATCGTCTTCGCGGGCTTCTCGCCCGATGCGCTCGGCGCCCGGGTCAATGGCTGCGACGCCAAGCTGGTGATCACCGCCGACACCGCCCCGCGTGGCGGCCGGGTCACCAAGCTCAAGGACAATGTCAACCAGGCCCTGCTGAACGATTTCGACGACGTCAAATGCCTGGTGGTCCGCCGCACCGGCGACCAGGTCGCCTGGCGCTCGGACCTCGATTACTGGTGGCACGAAGAGGCCGCGAAGGTCTCCTCGGACTGCCCGCCCGAGGAGATGGGCGCCGAGGACCCGCTCTTCATCCTCTACACCTCCGGCTCCACCGGCCAGCCCAAGGGCGTGGTCCATTGCACCGGCGGCTACCTCGTCTGGGCGTCCATGACCCACGAGATCACCTTCGACTACCATGACGGCGACATCTACTGGTGCACCGCCGATGTGGGCTGGGTCACCGGCCACAGCTACATCGTCTACGGGCCGCTGGCCAATGGCGCCACCACGCTGATGTTCGAGGGCGTGCCCACCTGGCCCGATGCCGGCCGCTTCTGGGCGGTCTGCGAGAAGCACAAGGTGAACCAGTTCTACACCGCCCCCACCGCGATCCGCGCGCTGATGGGCCAGGGGCCGGACTTCGTCACCAAATACGACCTGAGCGACCTCAAGGTGCTGGGCACCGTGGGCGAGCCGATCAACCCAGAGGCCTGGGCCTGGTACAATGACGTGGTCGGCAAGGGCAACGTGCCCATCGTCGACACCTGGTGGCAGACCGAGACCGGCGGCCACATGATGACCCCCCTGCCCGGCGCCCATGCGACCAAGCCCGGCGCGGCGATGAAGCCCTTCTTCGGCGTGCAGCCGGTGGTGCTGGACCCGCAATCGGGCGAAGAGATCCACGAAAGCCCGACCGAGGGCGTGCTGGCGATCAAGGACAGCTGGCCTGGCCAGATGCGCACGGTCTGGGGCGATCACGCCCGCTTCGAGAAGACCTACTTCTCCGACTACAAGGGCTATTACTTCGCCGGCGACGGCTGCAAGCGCGATGCCGATGGCGATTACTGGATCACCGGCCGGGTCGATGACGTGATCAACGTCTCGGGCCACCGCATGGGCACGGCGGAAGTCGAAAGCGCCCTCGTGGCCCATGCCGCGGTGGCCGAGGCCGCCGTCGTCGGCTACCCGCACGACATCAAGGGCCAGGGCATCTATTGCTACGTCACCCTGATGACCGGGCAGGAGCCCTCCGAGGAGCTGCGCAAGGAGCTGCGCAACTGGGTCCGCCAGGAGATCGGCCCCATCGCCAGCCCCGACCTCATCCAGTGGGCCCCCGGCCTGCCGAAAACCCGCTCCGGCAAGATCATGCGCCGCATCCTGCGCAAGATCGCCGAAAACGACTACGGAGCCCTCGGAGATACCTCAACCCTCGCAGACCCATCCGTCGTCAACGACCTCATCGAAAACAGGATGAACAGGGGGGACGCGTGATGGACGGCGCAGACATGAAACCGACCGCCCCCGTCCTGATCCTGCTTGGCCCGCCCGGCGCGGGCAAGGGCACCCAGGCGCGGATGCTGCAAGAGCGTCACGGGCTGGTGCAGCTGTCTACCGGTGACCTGTTGCGCGCCGCCGTGGCCGCCGGCACCGAGGCCGGCAAACGCGCCAAGGCGGTGATGGAATCCGGTGACCTTGTCAGCGACGAGATCGTCATCGCGATCCTGCGCGACCGCCTTGCCGAACCCGATTGTGCCAAGGGCGTGATCCTTGACGGTTTCCCGCGCACCGCCGTGCAGGCCGAGGCGCTGGACGATCTGCTGGCCCAGACCGGTCAGCGGATCAATGCCGCGGTCAGCCTCGAGGTCGAAGACGCCGCCATGGTCGACCGTGTTTCCGGTCGTTTCACCTGCGGCGGGTGCGGCGAGGGCTATCACGACAGGTTCAAGCCGACAGACAAGCCCGGCACCTGCGACAAATGCGGGTCGACCGACATGCAGCGGCGTGCCGATGACAACGCGGCCACGGTCGCACAGCGATTGCAGGCCTATCACGCGCAGACCGCGCCGCTGATCGCCTATTACGAAAACGCCGGCGCGCTCGCCCGTGTCGACGCTATGGGAGCGATTGAGGAGATCGCTGCCGACCTGAGTGCTGTCGTGTCGAAGGCTACGACCTGACGCGCGACGCAACCTGGTCCTGACGGGGCCGGTGGGAACAACAAAGAGGGGGTAAAGCCCATGTCCCAAGACAACGACAACAACGCTTATTGGTCCGCCAATGTGCGTCTCATCCTGATCAGCCTCGTTATCTGGGCGCTGGTCTCTTTCGGGTTCGGAATCGTCCTGCGCCCGTTGCTGGCAGGCATCTCTGTCGGGGGGGCCGATCTCGGCTTCTGGTTCGCACAGCAAGGATCGATCCTGGTCTTCCTGGCCCTGATCTTTTTCTACGCCTGGCGGATGAACAAGCTCGACCGTGAACACGGCGTGGAAGAGGAATAGGACCAATGGATCAGTTTACACTCAACCTGCTGTTCGTGGGCGCGAGTTTCGCGCTCTATATCGGCATCGCGGTCTGGGCCCGCGCCGGGTCGACCAGCGAATTCTACGCCGCCGGTCGCGGCGTGCACCCGGTCACCAACGGGATGGCAACGGCGGCAGACTGGATGTCGGCGGCCAGCTTCATCTCGATGGCGGGCCTGATTGCTTTCACCGGTTATGACAACAGCTCGTTCCTGATGGGCTGGACCGGCGGCTACGTGCTGCTTGCCCTGCTGCTTGCTCCCTACCTGCGCAAGTTCGGCAAGTTCACCGTGTCCGAGTTCATCGGCGACCGCTTCTACAGCTCGACCGCGCGCATGGTGGCCGTGATCTGCCTTCTGGTCGCCTCGATCACCTACGTGATCGGCCAGATGCAGGGCGTGGGCATCGCCTTTGGTCGCTTCCTGGAGATCGACGCCTTCTGGGGCCTGATGATCGGCGCCTGTGTGGTGTTCGCCTATGCCGTGTTCGGCGGCATGAAGGGTGTGACCTACACCCAGGTGGCGCAGTACTGCGTTCTCATCACCGCCTACACGATCCCGGCGATCTTCATCTCGCTGCAGCTGACCGGCAACCCGATCCCGGCCCTGGGCCTGTTCGGCGAACACGCTGCCTCGGGTGAACCGCTTCTGGCCAAGCTGGACCAGATCGTCACCGACCTTGGCTTTGCCGAGTATACCGCCGCCCATGGCTCGACCATCAACATGGTGCTCTTCACCCTGTCGCTGATGATCGGCACCGCGGGTCTGCCCCACGTCATCATGCGCTTCTTCACCGTGCCGCGTGTGTCCGACGCACGCTGGTCCGCTGGCTGGACGCTCGTGTTCATCGCCCTGCTCTACCTGACGGCCCCGGCCGTGGGTGCCATGGCGCGCCTGAACATCTCGGAACTGATGTGGCCGAATGGCACGGATGGTGAGGCGGTCAGCGTTGAGGCCATTGAAACCGATCCCGAATATGCCTGGATGGCAACCTGGGAAAAGACCGGCCTGCTGGGCTGGGAAGACAAGAACGGTGACGGGCGTATTCAGTACTACAACGACGCCAATGCCGACCTGCAAGCCAAGGCTGCGGAGAACGGTTGGGAAGGCAACGAGCTGACCAACTTCAACCGTGACATCCTGGTTCTGGCCAACCCCGAGATCGCATCCCTTCCGGGCTGGGTCATCGGCCTGGTCGCAGCGGGTGGTCTGGCCGCAGCCTTGTCCACCGCGGCGGGTCTGCTTCTGGCCATCTCCTCGGCCGTCAGCCACGACTTGCTGAAGGGTCAGCTGACCCCGAACATGTCAGAGAAGAACGAGCTGCTCGCAGCGCGTATCTCGATGGCGGCCGCGATCGTCGTCGCCGTGATCCTGGGTCTGAATCCTCCGGGCTTCGCCGCCCAGACCGTGGCCCTGGCCTTCGGCCTGGCAGCTGCCTCGATCTTCCCGGCGCTGATGATGGGGATCTTCTCGACCCGCATCAACAATTCGGGCGCCGTGGCCGGCATGCTGGCCGGTCTGATCGTGACCCTGCTCTACATCTTCCTGCACAAGGGTTGGTTCTTCATCCCGGACACCAATTCGTTCACGGATGCTGACCCGCTGCTGGGGCCGATCAAGTCCACCTCGTTCGGTGCGATCGGTGCCGCGGTCAACTTCGCCGTCGCCTACGTGGTGTCCGGCATGACCAAGGAAACCCCGCAAGAGATCAAGGACCTTGTCCAGAGCGTCCGCATCCCGCGTGGGGCCGGCGGCGCCGTCGACGGGCACTAAGAAAGGGCTCGGGGCGCGCGCTTTTGCAGCGCCCCGTATTCCAAGATCGTCCTGTCCGCGTCATAGTGGGCAGGACTTTTTCCTAGAAGGCACATCGCCATGCCTCTGCCGACCCAGCTGATCCAGTTCCTTGCCTCGGTGCACCCCTATGACAGCCTGCCGGATGCAGCGCTGGATGACTTGGCGCAGGTGGCCCAAGCCGAGGATTTCAGCAAAGGCGATACAATTTTCGCGGTCGGGGAAAAGGTTCGCAATCTCTACGTGATCGCCGAGGGTGAGATCGAGATCACCGACGAAACCGGCGTTCAACTGTCCATTCTGGGCCCCCGGAATTCCTTTGGGGAGCGCGCCCTGCTGCGTGGCGACGCGGCGAGCCGGACCGCCACGGTGCAGGCCCCGGCCAGGATGATCAGCATCCCGGCCGCGACGTTCTTCGACCTGATCGAGACCCACGCACCGGTCGCCCGCTTCTTTGACCGCCGCCGTCCTGAACGGGCCGGCGGCAACGACGTGGCCACCCTGCCGGTCGAACGTCTGATGACGCGGGATCCGGTCACCTGCACGCCCGACACGCCGATCCGTGACGCGGCCCGGCAGATGCATGAGCGGCACATTTCCTCGATCTGCGTCAACGACGAAGGCGCCTTCCGTGGCATCGTCACCCTGCGCGATCTCAATGGCCGGGTTATCGTCGGCGGCGCCGATGCCGCCGGACCGGTCTCGGATATCATGACCGAGGCACCGCTGGCCCTGAGCCCCAAGGCGTTGGTGACGGATGTTCTGCACCTGATGGTCGAGCGCGGCATCGGCCACGTCCCCATCGTCGAAGACAAGACGCTTCTTGGTATCGTCACTCAAACGGACCTGACCCGCGCCCAGGCCATGTCCTCGGCCGATATCGTGGGCAGCGTCGCCAAGGCCGCCGATGCCGGTGAAATGGCCCGCGCCACGGCACAGATCCCCAAGCTGCTGGTGCAGCTGGTCGAAACCGGCAACCGGCACGAGGTCGTCACCCGCCTGATCACCGATATTGCCGATACCGCCACCCGGCGCCTGCTGGCCCTGGCAGAGTCAAAGCTGGGTCCGGCGCCAGTGCCCTACCTGTGGCTGGCCTGCGGGTCGCAGGGCCGGCAGGAACAGACCGGCGTATCGGACCAGGACAACTGCCTGATCCTTTCCGACGACGTGACCGATGCGGACATGCCCTATTTCGCCGACCTCGCCAAATTCGTCAGCGATGGGCTGGACCGCTGCGGCTACTTCTATTGCCCCGGCGACATGATGGCCACGAACCCGCGATGGTGCCAGCCCCTGAGGGTCTGGCGCGACTATTTCGAAGGCTGGATCGCCAAGCCCGATCCCGAGGCGCAAATGCTGGCCTCGGTCATGTTCGACCTGCGGCCCATCGGCGGTGACGAAAGCCTTTTCGAGGGGTTGCAGACCGAGACACTCAAGGCGGCGGCCAGGAACTCGATCTTCACCGCGCACATGATTTCCAACTCGCTCAAGCACCAGCCGCCGCTTGGCCTGCTGCGCGGGCTGGCGACGATCCGGTCGGGTGAACACCGCAACCAGCTGGACCTGAAGCATAACGGTGTCGTGCCGGTGGTGGACCTTGGCCGCGTCTATACCTTGCAGGGACAGTTGCCACAGGTGAACACCCGCGCCCGGATCGAGGCCGCGATCGCGGCCGGTGCGGTATCGAAATCGGGCGGAGCCGACCTTTTGGATGCCTATGACCTGATCGCCACCATGCGGCTGGAACACCAAGCGGCGCAGATCAAGGCAGGCGAGCCGCCCTCCAACTATCTCGACCCGTCCGACCTGTCCGATTTCGAGCGCAGCCACCTGCGCGACGCCTTCGTTGTGGTCAAGACCATGCAATCCGCCGTTGGGTCCGGCAAAGGTGCGATAGGATAAACCATGTTTCTTGAACTGATCGCCACAGTTTTCGCCGGGATCGCCTGTGCCGGCATCGTCATGGTCGTGAACCTCATGACAGGGCGCCGTTTGCCGCGCTGGCTGATGCCCGTTGCCGCCGGTGCGGGCATGATCGCGATGACGATCTCGAACGAATACACATGGTTCGACCGCACCGCAGAGCGCCTGCCCGAGGATGTTGTGATCGCCACCACCGTCGAGGAAAAGGGCTGGCTGCGCCCGTGGACCCGGATCTGGCCCTATACCAAGCGCTTTGCCGCCGTGGATACCGGCACCATGCGTCGCAATTCCGCGCTGCCCGGCCAACGCATGGCCGACCTCTATTTCTTCGGCCGCTGGTCCCCTGTCAGCCAGGCGCCGATGCTGTTCGATTGCGATGCGGGCCGTTCGGCCCTTCTGATCGATGGCGCCGCCTTTGCCGAGGACGGCAGCGTCGCGGATGCCGACTGGGAAGCCATGCCCGAAGACGACCCTATCCTGAGACTTGTCTGCGAGACCTGACATGCTGACCCGCCTTGGCCTGCGCCTGCGCATTTTCCTGTTCTTCTGCCTGCTGGCGGCGGGCGGGGCGGCGCTGGCGGGCGGCGCGCTCTGGTTGGGGTGGTCACGTGCCGAAGCGACGCTGCCGACCGCGCCTTTCGTTACGGCCTTTATCGTCTTCGCCTTCGTCAATACCGGGCTGGCGCTGGGTGTGTGGCTCTTGTTCGACGAATACGTCGCGAAACCGATCAACACGCTTTCCGCTGCGCTGCGTCTTCGGGCCCATTCCGGTATCGACAGCGAGGTCGATGCCGAAGCCGCGCGCTATCTGGGCGACCTTGCGCCCGCCGCGCAGGCCCTGACCGAGAGTTTCAGCAGCTCGGTCATGGATTCCGCGGCACATGTCGCCCATGAAACCCAGCGCCTGCGCGCGGAAAGCGAACGGCTGACCGCGCTGCTGACGGAAATGCCGCTGGCCACGATCCTGTTGAACCCGTCGCTGGAGATCGTGCTTTACGATGCGCAGGCCGCCGGCATCCTGTCGCTGGTCGCACCGCCGCGCCTGAAAGCCCCCCTTTCGGACTACTACGAGCTGACCACGCTGCGCGCGGCCATGGAAAAGCTGTCCCCGGACCAGCCAGAAGTCGCGTTCGAGTTGCAGGACACCGCCCGCGGCACGGCCTATGATGCCCGGCTCAAGGCGTTGGGCAAGGATGGCTACATGGTCTTCGTCGAGATCACCGCCCATGACAGCCCGCGCCCTGCCCCGCGCCCGCTGGTTTTCGATTTCGACCTGATGACGACCACCAAAACGCAGGAAATCTCCGATACCCCGTTGCGCGATCTGTGTTTCGTGCCCTTCGATACCGAAACCACGGGGCTGTCGGTGGAAAAGGATGCCATCGTGCAGGTCGGCGCGGTCCGGATTTTGAACGGCCGTATCGTCGAAGGCGAGGCGATCGACAGCTATGTCAATCCGGGTCGGCCGATCCCGCCGGCCTCGACAAGGATTCACAAGGTCAGCGACGATCACGTGGCCGGTGCGCCTGGGGTCGCAGAGGTGGGCCGCGCCCTGCACCATTTCGCCCGCGACTCGGTGCTCGTCGCTCATAACGCGCCCTTCGATATTGGACTCCTGCGCAAATTCGCCCCCGAGATGGGGGTCGAGTGGACCCATCCGGTGGTCGATACGGTGCTGTTGTCGGCCGTCGTTTTCGGCACCAACGAAGACCATTCTCTGGACGCGCTGTGCGACAGGTTGGCAGTCTCCATCCCGTCAGAGCTGCGCCACACCGCCATGGGCGATGCCCGTGCCACCGCCGAGGCACTGGTGAAGCTGCTGCCCCTTCTCGAAGGCAAAGGCATCAAGACATTCGGCCAGTTGGTGCAGGAAACCAGCCGCCACGGCCGGCTGTTGGAAGACCTGAACGGCTAGGCTACCACATCCGGCCTTTTGCATAATCCGGATAGGTAACATCGTAGGTTTCCCCGTCGAAATCCGGCTCGACCTCTTTCAGGAAAGCGCCCGCACTCGGCAACCCCGCGGAATCGTCGCGCGACCAGAGGCCGGCGCGCATGACCGCCTTGGCACATTGGAAATAGGCCTCGTCGAGTGTCACCACCGTTACCGTCTTGGGGTGCCGACCCTTCTGCTCGAACTGCTCCGTTACAGATGGATCCGCCGTGACCACGGCACGGCCATTAACCCGCACCACGTTGTCCGACCCCGGCACCAGGAACATCAGGCTGACGCGCGGATCGCGGACGATGTTGCGCAGATTGTCCAGCCGGTTGTTGCCTTTCCAGTCGGGTAGCAGAAGCGTGCGGTCATCGGCGATTTTCACCACCGGGCCGTCATCGCCGCGCGGCGTGGAGTCGGTTCCCTCCGGCCCGACCGTGGACAGGATCACGAAGCGGCTGGCCCCGATCCATTTGCGATAGGCCGGTGTCAGCCGGGTGACGACCTTGGTCAGAGACCGGGGCGACGGGGCGCCATAGATCGCATCGAGCGCATCGAGGGTCTCGATCCGGGTCATGTTTCGATCTCCTTGAGCCCAGCCTCGGCCATCAGGGCGTTGGACCGCTCCTCGACCTCATGCTCCAGCCTGTTCATGAAATCACGGCCTGTCAGGCCCTGTGGTATCGGATCGAGGAATTCGACCACCGCGGTTCCGGGCCGCCGCATGATTCCCTTGCGCGGCCAGAACAGGCCGACATTGCAGGCCACGGGCACGCAGGGTTGGCCCAGTTCGGAATAGAGAACGGATGAGCCGACCTTGTAAGGTGCCTTGACGCCCGGTGGAATGCGCGTGCCCTGGGGGTAGATGATCAACTGGCCCGGGTCGGCCCGGCCCGCCTCGACATCGGCGACCATGCGTTGAACGGCCTGCGCTCGTTTGCCCCGATCAACCGGGACACAACCGATGCGCAGCGCGTACCAGCCCAGGATCGGTGCTTTGGTCAGTTCCTTTTTCATGATGAACTTGCCACGCGGCACGCTGGAATAAATCAGGATGATGTCGAGGAAACTCTGGTGCTTGGCGGCGATCAGGCATTCGCCCGTCGGGGGCGTGCCGCGCACCTCGGTCCGGATGCCGACCATCCACGGAGCAGTCCATTTCACGAAACGGCACCAGGCATGGCAGGCGGCGATGGCCCCGTCCCGGCTGCGCAGGGCGGCAGGCAGGTAGATCAGGCCATAGGGGATCATGGCGAAATAGATCACCACCACAAAAACGAAAGACCGAAGCCACTGGATGAATTGCATCAGGATTGTTCCCCCAGACTGCGCAACGCCGCTTGCCGGGTCGCGAAAAAGGACACCAGCGCGGCCAGCGGCGGGATGGTCAGCGGCCACAGCCAGTGCCAGCCCTGGAACCCCAACCCGGTCAGAAAACCGCCCGCCACGTCCGTGGATGGCAGAGCCAGAACCGCCAGCAGCCCCAGCACCGTTCCGACCGCCGCCCCCACCAGGGCCCGCAAGGTAAAACGGCGCACGAAGGCGCGGGCGATATAGACATCGCGGGCACCGACCAGTCGCATCACCCGGATCACCTGCGCATTGGCGGCCAGCGCCGCGTTCGCAGCCAGCGTGATCATCGCCGCCGTCGTCAACGCGATCAGCCCAATGGACACCCAGGCCAAGAGACGCAGCCGGCCGGCGGCCTGCACAAGCGGTTCGCGCCAGCGTCCGTGGTCGTCGAGGATCGCGCCGGGCACCTCGGCCTGCATCCGGGCCCGCAGACCGGCCGGATCATAGCCCTCGCCTTCCTCGATGATCTCGATCAGCTGCGGGATCGGCAGGGTCTCGACCGGCAGGTCGGGGCCGAACCAGGGCTCCAGCAGAGCGCGTTGTTCCTCGGCGGTCAGGGGCCGGGCTTCGGCCACGCCGGGCGTGGTGCGCAGAACCTCGACCGCCGCCGCGGTCTGGGCCTGCATCTGGTCGGCGGGGGCCGAGATGCGCAAGGTCGAAGTGCGCGCCAGTTCCTCGGACCAGCGATCGGCCAGCCGCCCGGTGGCAAGCGACATGGCCAGCGCGAAGACTGCCAGAAAAGCCATGGCCGCTGCCGACATCAGCGTCAACCGCGCCGTGAACCCGGTCGGCGGCACCGCCCGGTCGGCCTGTGGGTCGCCGGCCAGCAGGCCCAGCATGCGGCGCAGCATCTCCATCACAGATTCGCCCCCGCCGCCTGAATACGGCGATCTTTGAGCCGCAGCACCCGTGCCTCGACCTCGGATTTGGCGGCGCGGATCAGCGACAAGTCATGCGTGGCGATCAGAACCGTCTTGCCCATCCGGTTCAGTTCGATCAGCAGCGTCAGCAGGCGCTGCGACATGTCCCAGTCGACATTGCCGGTCGGCTCATCCGCGAGTATCACATCCGGCGACATGATCACCGCCCGGGCCAGAGCCGCGCGCTGGCGTTCACCTCCAGAGAGTTCAGGCGGCAATTGCCCCGCCTGGCGCCGCAAACCAACCCAGCCCAGCAAGGCTTCGAGATCCTCGGGCGCGCCATCGCGGCCTGCAACCGTCAGCGGCAATGCGATGTTCTCGGCCACGGGCAGATGATCCAGAAACTGGCAATCCTGATGCACCACGCCGATGCGCCGGCGCAGTTGCGCGATGTCGTCGCGGCCAAGGCTGCGTGTATCCTGCCCGAACAGGCGCACCTGCCCTGCAGTCGCCGTCAACTCGCCATAGCAGAGCTTCAGAAGCGTGGTTTTTCCCGCCCCTGATGGGCCAGTCAGGAAATGAAAGGACCCCGGCGGCAAGGACAGCGTGACAGAGGAAAACAGCTCTCCGCCGCCATAGCTGTATGCAACATTATCCAGCTCGATCACGCCCGCATCTCCCTGCTGGACGATGTTCTGGCCGAAAAGCCACCTGTATGCAATTGGCCACGGGGGAATTCCGCCTTTGGCCCGTTAGACGCAAATCCTTTGCGCTGGCACCCGCGGATCGCTAAGAATCCAGTGCAAGAGCAGGAACAAAAGCCCCGAAATCAGGGGAAAGGACAAGACCGATGCGGCTGGTATGCCCCAATTGCGGCGCTCAATACGAAGTGGCCGACGACGTGATCCCGGATAGCGGTCGGGATGTGCAATGTTCCAATTGCGGTCACACATGGTTCGAAGAGCCGGGCATCGCGGCGCAGCCGGCCCCGCACCAGCCCGAGCCCGAACCAATACCCGACCCCGAGCCAACACCCGAACCGGAGCCGGAACCGGAACCTGAGGAGGCTCACGAACCGGAACCAGAACCGGAACCGCTTGACCAAGCCGAGGACACCGAGACACCCGACGATGCGCCTCAGCCGGAAACCGGCCCCGAGCGGCGCACCATCGACCCCGAAGTCGCCCGGATTCTGCGCGAAGAGCGGGAACGCGAAGAAGCCGTTCGTCATGCCGAGGCCGACAGCCTGGAAAGTCAGCCCGACCTGGGGCTGGACGACGCCGCCAGCCCTGATGACCAACGCAGTGAAGAGGCCCGGCGCCGCATGGCGCGGTTGCGTGGCGAGGAGTCCAAGCCCTCCGGACCCGCTGCCGCAGCAGCAGCCGCCGCAGCCACGGTCGCGGCCAGCAAGGACGGCGATCAAGTCCGGCGCGACCTCTTGCCGGATATCGACGAGATCAACTCGACCCTGCAATCGGATGGCGAGCCGGGTCCTGCCCAAATGGAGGACAAGGCGCAGTCGTCTCGCTCGGGCGGGTTCCGTCGCGGCTTCCTTCTGGTGGTCCTTCTGGCGGTGATCGCGGCGCTCGTCTACGTGTTCGCGCCTCAGATCGGTGACGCCGTGCCCGCCCTGGCTGATCCGCTGGACGCCTATGTGGTGCAGGTCAACGAGTGGCGGTTGTGGCTGGATGCGACGCTGCAGGACCTCATGGCCGGCATGGAATATGGCCCGGATGCGGCGACCGACAGCACGCCGACCGTATCCCCCGAGGCCCCTGAAACACCGGAAACGCCCGAAGCGCCAACCGAGTAACGCGCGTGATAACGGACATCGAAGAGTATTTCGCGCGCGGCTGCGGCCGCTGCGCCCGCTTCGGCACGCCCGATTGTTCGACCCGGACATGGGCTGACGGGCTGGCAGCGCTGCGTCGGCTCTGCCTGGAGGCCGGGCTGGAAGAACGCGTCAAATGGGGGCATCCCTGCTACGTGTATGCGGGCCGCAACATCGTGATCATCGGCGCGTTCCGGGGCGATTTCCGGCTCAGTTTCTTCAACGCTGCGCTTATGAGGGACCCCGATGGCGTTCTGGAACGCCCGGGTCCGAACACGCAGCATGCAGACATGATCCGGTTCACGACCAATGGGGCGGTGGGTCGACTGGCACCGGTCATTGGCGCCTACCTGGCCGAGGCCAAGGGCTATGCCGAGGCGGGGATCAAGCCGCCCAGCGCCACGCAGGAGCTGGAGTTGCCCGAAGAACTGGTCGCGGCGCTCGACGCCGATCCGGTCCTGGCCGAGGCCTTTCACGCCCTCACCCCGGGACGCCGGAAAAGCTATATCCTCAACCTGGCAGGCGCGAAAAAGCCCGAAACCCGCATCGCCCGGATCGAGAAGTTCCGCGACCGGATCCTCGCCGGCAAGGGCGCGACGGAGCGATAGCGGACTGGCGCCGGCCGGACCATTCGCGGTATCATGTTCGGGTCAGGGCCATTCGCCCGCTCCAGTTGCGATCCGTGAAAGCAGACCAATGCCACATGCAGAAATCACATTCTCGACGCGCATCCTGCGCAAGCAGGATGACCTGCCACGTTATGTCGTCGTCAAACCGGCGCATGTCCCAGGCCGCAATTCGGCCTTTCCGGCAGAGGTGACGCTCAATGGTATAGGCCCGTTCGAACGCAATATTCGCCCCTGGGGCAAGGGATCGGATGTCTTCTTTTTCAACCTGACCGCGGCCCAATGCGCCAAAGCCGGCCTGAAGACGAACGACACGTGCCAAGTGACCATCACCCCGAAGGGCTAGCCGCCCGTCAGGCCGGCGGCGACCACTTGCAGGTCGATCCGGGCCGTGGGCAAACGCGGTTCAAAAACGCTCCAGCAACCGCTTCAAGTAGTCCAGCTCCAGCTCGGGCCGTTCCTGGTCGGCGGAGCGGTCGCGCAATTCCTTGAGCAGTTCCTCGGCCCGGCGGTAGATATCCTCGCCCTGGAGCATGTTCTCGTCGCTGCCGAACTGGCCGGAATTGCCCATCTGGCGACCCAGCGGATCGCGGCGGCCCGGCTCGGGGCGACCATCGGCACGACCGGTCTGGGTGCCCTGCCCCTCTTCAAGTTGTTCGCGCTGGTTTTCGGCCAAGGCCTCGCCCAGGTTGCGCATGCCGTCGCGCAAGGCGTCCATCGCCTCGGACTGGCGGTCGATGGCCTCGGCCATGTCGCCCTCGCGCAACGCGTCCTCGGCACCTTCCATGGCGTCCTCGGCCCGGCCCAGCGCCTCGCCCGCGCGGTCTGCCGCCTCGCCGTCCAAGCCCGGCAGCGCGTTGCGCAACTGGTTCAATCCCTGCCGCAAGGCGTTTTGCCGGTCAGCCAAAGACCCCTCGCCGGTCGCCTCGCCCCCCTGGCCACCTTCGCCGGTCATGCCCTGCTGGCTGTTGTCGCCCTGGCCCAGACCCTGCCCTTGCTGGCCCTGTTGGCCCTGGCCCGGCTGATCCTCGCCGCCGGGCTGTTGGCCCTGCTGCTGTCCTTCGGGTTGCTGACCCTGTTGCCCCTGCTGGCCAGGTTGGCCCTGATTGAACCGCTCCTGTAGCTCCCGGAAGGAATCGTCGTTCAACTGCTGTTGATCGCGCAGGGTCTCGGCCAGGTCCTGCATGGATTGCTCACCGGGGGTTTGCGGCCCATCACCGCCTTCGCCCTGAGTGACGCGCATGTTTTCCATCATCTGGTTGAGCTGTTCCATCAGCTCCTGCGCCTCGGCCATGCGGCCTTCTTCCATCAGCTCCTGTATGCGGTCCAACAGGGCGTCGATTTCGCTTTGGGAAATCTGCCGGTTCTCCTCGCCGCTATCGGGCTGATCGGTGCCATTCTCGCCCGGCTCGGCGTTTTCGGCCAGCATGCGCATGTACTCATCCATCGCGGCACGCAGCTCATCCATCAACTCCTGGATTTCCTCGTCCGAGGCCCCGTTGCGCATCGCCTCGGCCAGCCGTTCCTGCGCCCGCTCCAGACGTTCGCGCGCATCGGCGAGCGAGCCGTCCTCCAGAAGGATCGCCAAGTCCCAGAGCGCTTGGGCGATCTCTTCCTGCGCCGCATCGGACAGGCCGCCTTCCATCTCGGCCTCCAGCCTGCGCAGGGTAACGCGCAACCGCAGATAGCTGGTCTCGTTGTTGAACAACTCGTCGGGCCGATGCGACACAGCGCGCAGCACCATCGCCACCCGCGATGCATTCGCCTTTGACCAAAGCAGGTCACGGCGCTGTTCGATCACCGCCTTGGCGACCGGCTGGAAGAACCGCCGTCCCGGCAGGCGCATGGTCTCGGGCGTACTGCTGCCGGACTGGCCCACGGCATCCTCGACAGTCAGGGTCAGCGTCACCGGCAGGTTCGCCCAGGGATGCTGCGAGAAATCGTCGATCAGTCGCTCCTCGAAATCCGCGCGATCGCCGGAAAACGGCATCGGCAGATCCACCACAAACGCCTCGCGCGGGTCCGGGTCCACGGCCAGCCCATGGCGGCGATCTACCGCCCCAAGATCCAGGTCGATCCGCGCCTCACCGGCGAACACGCCGTGATCGTCGCTGGCCCGGAACGGCTGGGCCATCTCGCCCGAGGCCTCGACCTCGACCGGCCCGGCCAGCTCCACCATGGGTGCCTCGTCGGGCAACATGACAACATCCCAGGCCGCGCCGCCATCGCCCATGATTTCCAGGCGGCCCGATTGCGCCACCTCGAAGCTCTGCTGCACATCCGAGGCCGGCGGCACCTCTCCGGTTCGGCCTGAGACGGTCTCGGCCACGGTCAGCTCGCCGACCTCGCCATAAAGCCGCACGGTGATAAGCGATCCTTCCGGCGCGCGGATCGCCCGGCCCTGAAGGTCGGCCAGGTAAAGGGTCGGCTTGCCGGTATAGCCTGGCGGCTCTACCCAGCCTTCCCAGACCGGACCGG
>PR_CR_10_Liq_2_inCRDRAFT_1000116_pt1 | contig 23217 bp, 15 predicted proteins | sample PRCRCaboRojoPR_FD_10245 | JGI IMG/M metagenome (IMG submission 10245) | reverse complement strand
ATCACACCACTTCATAACGTGGCGCTCCCAACTACTCAAATATCTTATGTTGTTTATGTCACCCAAATACTTCTCTGGATTTTTAGGTTTGTATCTTCCTGAATATGCCATAGTTACCTTATAAATAAAACAAGAATAGTCCAACACCTATTTATGGATAAAGTATATGGCAAAGACACAAAAATTTCAGTTCCCTCTTGATCTCGGAGACACCTATAAGGGTAGAATTGAGTTTAACATTTCAACCTCGAAAGAAACTGGAACTGCAATTACCCAAAGTCGAAAGAACAGTAATATATCCGCTGATGAAGAGGCTGAGCTTACAGGCAATACGCCTTCTCGAACAAGTGAGTCGAAACCGAATAGAACGGTTCCGGGTGATGGCGTGGCCTTATATTTGCCGCCTGGATTGGAATTTAAGGATGGAGTGCAGTTTGGAGAGACCGACCTCGGAATCTCGGGTGGGTTTGCGGAACAAGGGGCATCCCTATTCCAAGCGCTCGCTGAAGACAATCAGAGTTTCATTGAGGGTCTGAAGGGTGATGTTAGTTCACAGTCCGGACCACTTGCAAAACTCATCGGTGCAGAAGCAGCAAAACTAAATCCCCTCAAACTCGCAGGTGCGGTAGAAGCAGCGCAAGTTCAAGCAGGAGTCACCATCAACCCCAATACCCGAGTACTCTTCAAGAGAGTCAACCTAAGAGAATTTGCATTTAGTTTCAAACTCATTGGTCGGAACTCGGACGAGACCGAAGAAATCGAAAAGATCGTGAGGTTTTTTCGTGAACGACTTTATCCCGAAACCTTTGATGTTCAGGGTGTGGGTGTTGGTTACAAGTTTCCAGATAAGTTTTCAATAAAGATTTCATATCAAGGGACCGAAGGGACATGGAGTCCGCCTAAGATTAAAGATTGTTATCTGCGAGACGTATCAACAACCTATAATGGATCAACAATGGCATTTCACAAAGACGGCAAACCAGTCGAGATTGACCTTGGATTGAGTTTCATGGAATCTGCTGCTCTTGAGAGAGACGATGTTAAGAACGGAGGGTTTTAATGGCAACTCGATACTTTGAAAACTTTGATATCATAAATTATAACTTCGGAGATAATGAACCGCCTGCGTTGATGCAGAACATTTCTTCTTATGTTGATCTGATCGACCAACTCAAGGGTGAAGTTTCTTTCTATGAAGATTATACAATCAAATCAAATGAAAGACCCGATACCGTTTCGATGAAACTCTATGATACTCCGGAGTATTATTGGACATTCTTTCTCTTGAATGATAAGTTAAGAGAAAGTGGGTGGCCTTTGAACCGCGAAGACCTCAGAACGATTGCGAAACAAAGATATCCCCACAGAACAGTAACCACCAAGGATGATATCGCGACACCGCCTAACAACTTCCCGATAGGCACTGTTGTTACCGGAAGAACGTCTGGGACGGTCGGGACAATCGTAAAAAGAAATCTGAATCTTGGTCAACTGATTATCGATACGACCAATACCGTTGTACAAAACGAAGAAGAATTTGTGGTCGAACCGGATACCAACGGGTTTGTTACTATCGAAGTCACAGGCGAAAATCAATCATTTGATGACGCATTTTTATGGCAAGTAACCCAAGACGGCGCAAATGTCAGTGGTGTGGACATTACAATTAATAGGTTAGGCAAATCCGCAACACTAAGTAATATTCCATTCTCAGAAAGTTCTGAATATATTGTGAATGCACGGGTCAATACCGCAAATCCCGAAGACAATAACTTTGGGGAGGGTGAAATTATTAGTTATGATGCGCAGAATGACGGGTTACCGATTGAATTGGTGGTTTTCAAAGAATCCGAACAATACAATGCGATTCATCACTATGAAAGAACAACATATACCGCATTCAATCTAGACACGGTAAAATCTGTATTCACATCTTTTGATAAAGCAGAGGCCCGAAGAGTTGCGGAGAAATTAGATAACGGGGAACTTCGGGTAAGTTCTGAAAGAGTCGATATTGATCCGTTCACCCAACAGGTGCCTGCGGGTGCGTTACCGGTCACTGTTTTTGAAAGATTAGAAAAAAAGAACGATGATCTAAAACAAATTAAAGTGTTGAAACCAGATGTGGTCGAAGAACTAGCAGAAAACTTTTATGCTAAGTTTCGTGAGAGAATTTAATGTCAGAATTCAATACCCGAAGTAAACAACAATGGAGAATCCCGTCTGCAAAAATTACTTCAGACCGTGGGTTAGACCTCAATGTTGAAGACTCAATTATGGAACTGGTGTTGTATGAAAACATCGAGAAACCATATTGTACGGGTCAGGTTGCGATTGCGGTGAATGATGCTTTTGTTGATGAGTTCAACTTCATGGGAACCGAACGACTGACGATCACAATCGACTCACAGTCAAATCAGGGTGACGCTCCCAAGGTTCCGAGTCTGGGACAAAACAATCGGGGTCGGACCTTTGTCATGACCAGCATGGAAAGTGTCATTAAATCAAACGAAGAGGGTACTGGATCCATTTATGTTTTTACCCTGATTGATGAACATGCTATTGCGAGTAAGGTAAAGAAGATAAGTCGCAGTTTTGGGGGCGAACTTCCGTTAGAAATTGAGATGGTTAGACTGGTTAGGGAGTTGGGTAAAGATATCGACTTTGAAATGCGACCATCAAAACAAGGTGTTGGATTCAAAGGATATATTCCATACCTCCACCCATTAGAAGCATCCGAATGGTTAAGAGATCGAATCACGACCGATAACGAAATGCCGATATTCTTGTATGCGTCAATGCATCGAGACAATCTTGTATTGTCATCTCTTGATCGACTTATGTCAAAACAGTCTTTCAATCCAGAGAAGAGAAGACACTATTTTTTCTCAGGTGCAGACACTCAAAAACAAGAATATGAAGAACCGCCCGGATCAGGACTTAATCCGGTTGATCAGAAACAGAGGGCCGTGAAGACATTTCGTGCTGCTAAGATGCAGAACCAGTTTAATATGGCTCTTCAGGGAGGCGCGACTGGTGCTTTGATTGCAACTACCAACTTGAATGGTGAACCAAAAGGTTCCTATATCCAGGCAAGACACCACCCAATCACTCGAACCATCGGATTGATGGAAGACGCGGGAGTAACAAGAGGGGGTCAACAGAATGTGTATGATTCTCAGTTTTCGGTAGAAGGTGCAGGTCCGATGCACGACAATGACGCAGCGATCATACACCAGATCTTATCGGAAAATGTTTATACCAAAGACTGGAAAAGCATTCACTTTGAGTCTGACATTGAAAAACAGTTCAGTAAACTGTCTACCAATGCGATGATGGCGATGTTATACAAAAACGCATATGAAGTCACCATTGACGGTTCTTTGTTATTGCGCGAAAAGAAGGGTGTGGGAGACATTGTTTCTATTGATATCATTTCAGATTATCTCAATATCGAAGAGAAAAAATCTCTGGACAAACTAAAGAGTGGGGATTTTCTTATTTTAGGAACAAGACACACATTTAAGGTTCCGAACCATAATGTTGTTCTTACGGTCACCAAATTGTCAAGAGAAGATTGATCATGTCATTCAAACCACGTGCAATACAATCAGAATACTATGGAGACAATGTTCGATGGTTTATCGCAACGGTCATTGATGCGCGTCCTTCGCCTGGACAGGATCTAGAGGGTCGGGTCAAGATTAGAATTCATGGTACAATGTCTCCGTCCAATAAAGATATTCCCCAAGACGATCTACCATGGGCACAGGTCATGTTGCCTACAACCGAAGGCGGGACATCAGGATTAGGCGCAACCCCAAGACTCGAAGCAGGATCCCAAGTCTTTGGATTCTTTATGGATGGTGCTGCTTCTCAGATCCCTATTGTTCTGGGTTCGATTCCTATTTTTGAATACCCTTCTTTGGTTCAACGTGGAATTGATATAGGGAATGATGATGGTGATGATGACCAAGGAAATAATATCGACAAGGTTGCGGTAGATAATGAAAATACCGGAGAGATTGACGGTCGAACGAGGGAAAATCGAATCACCGAAACGGTAAAATATTTTATTGAAGAAGGTTACTCACCCGAAGCCTCAGAAGCAATCGCTGCGACCATTACGGTTTCTTCTGGAATGATAACCGGGACAAGGGGTGAGGTTAGAGGTCTAGGTTCATGGCGTGACGAAGAAATCGAACAACTCAATAACTTTACAGATAATCCGAACAATTTCGATCAACAGGTCGAGTTTATTAATCATCAACTAAATACCTCAAAGAAAGCAACCGGACAAAGACTAAGTTCTTCCAATACTATTAGTGCAAATGATCTGACCGAAAATAACTCGGCAGTGGTCGCAAGTCAAGGATTTGGACTTGAAGGAAGAGAGTCAGAAGTGGTAGAAGAAGCCAACAATCTCGATGACAGACTGGGTGGTGCTGGGTAATGGCGATAACTCGAAATAAAATTAATCTCGACCTTTCAAGAAAAAGGTCTGCAACAAGTCTGATTGAAAAGTCAGACCAAAAGATTAATGAACTAAGAGAAACCAAGTTGGTTAATGATGCGACCGTCTTGGGTCGAGAAGTCGGTCAGACTGCCGGTCCGTTCGAAAGTCTGGAACAAAAACTGGATTTTTCGGGTCAGGTCAACACCACCGGGGACGTGTTAACCCGGTCAATCGATAACCCCTCGACCACTCTTGACGATATCACATTTACACTTCCGAATGATGGTGTTGATGTTGATGCGTTAAACGCGGATATTGATAAACTATCCAACGCTGACTCCGACACTGATTTATCGGGAATGTTCAGTAGTGTTGGTTCTATCGGTGGGGGAGTTGCAGATACCGTGTCGGGTATCATTCGACTGATTACATTATTGGGTGCATTGTCTAAACTTGCTTCGAATGTATCTATCAGTGGTAGTGCGACCGATGCAATCAAATCATCCGCAGACGCGGTCTCCCAAAAGGCTGCAGATCTATCGGGGACACTTAGTGATGCAATGGGCGATCTGAGTGATATTGCGGACGCGGGAAGTTTTAGTGAGTTGGTCGATGCGGGTAAGACATTTGGATCGAGTTTTGGAGATGTTGTTGGTTCCGTGTCCGCATTTACACAATTTAATCCAGAAGCAGGCGCACTCGGTCAGGTACAGAATGCGGTAGGTATTGGTCAAACAGTCGGAGATATCGGTAATGAACTGGGTAATATCAATCAGGGAATCGATAATATATCCAATACGGTCGATAACTTTATTAATAATGGAGTGGGTGCGGTCACTGGTATCATTACAGATGAAACAAAAGACATCTTGTCTTCAGTAAACGATACGTTCATCAAAAGTTCTGGCGGGATTGCACAAAATGTAAACGAGGCATCAAACCAAGAATTTACTAAAAGTGTAATTCAACTTGCGGGTGGCGCCTCGGTCTCTAGAAACTTGGCCAGTAATCTGATGGACAATGTGACCAGCGATGATCCCAAACAAATCGCAACCGCAGCAAAATCAATCACCGAGATTAGTAATCGAACTCCAAAGTCGATGATTCCGATTGTTAAATCTGTAAATCCAAATGAGTATAACTCTTCTCGTGAGTTGTTGGATAACATTATTGATCGCGCAGAACGTCAGAATGTGGATGTTATTGATAGAATCCGTTTTATTGATCAGTTTACTTCGATCGAAAATACTCTTCCAACCCTAGATACAACCGTAAAGAGTACTTTGATTCGTACCGACAATCAGTTCTTTACAGAAAGTGTCAACCTGAAAGATTATGCTGCAAACTATCCCGCAGTAGGAAGTCAAGGTGGCACAACCGGACAAGGAGTTTCGTCTGGCCAAGAAACACCTGAGTTCACTACGATCGACTCTAAAGAAGAACTCAGTCAAGAAATGATGTTAATCAAACGTGGGGTAATTTATCTAACCCTTCATTCGACCCAATCATTTAATAATCAATATCTAACTTCACTTGATATTCATAGGGATCATTTGGAACGTGGATTTGAAGGTATCCAATATCACTATGTAATACGAAAAGACGGAACGGTCGAAAGGGGATTGCCTGCGGACCGTGTTTCTCAGTCATCACCTCGTAATCTTAGAAACTTTACAATCGATATTGCGTTGGTCGGTGGTATCAATGCATCAAGTGGAGTAACGAACCCGGACGAATATAAATCCATCGAGTCATACACGCGCGCGCAGATGGATACACTTGAATCTTTTATTGATGCATTCTATCGTAAATATCCGGGTGGAATTGTTCAGGGTCATAATCAGATTGACCAAGAGGTTGATGATCCAAACTTCGATGTTGCGAAATATATCAGAAATAGGTTTAGTAGATAATGGCAGTAAGAGAGAATCAAAGAGTCGTAGGTGAAAATCCAGAGAGGGATGCTACTGAGGGTGTGCCTCAGTATGGGTTCCAAGATCCCACCGGAGAGTTCCCGCGCAAAAAATACTGGCGCGGATCTTCGATTAACCGTGCTGCACGGGGTGTTGGTAAACCCAATGATTTGACAGTATCCGGAACCTTCAGTCAAATTGACTTAGAACTAGAAGAAACCCAACCTTCGATATATCCCTATAATCAGGTCAAAGAAACCTACTCAGGTCATGTTATCGAATATGATGACACAGCAGGCGGTGAAAGGATTCTGATTAAACATCGCACGGGCGCGGGCGTGGAGATACGTCCGGACGGTACGGTCTACATCAGTTCAGTATCAAACAGCCTACAAACTGTCGGTAAAGACATGAAAGTCATCGTGGAAGGTGATACTAAACTTGCCTACAAGGGTGATGTTGATATGTTTGTTGAAGGAAACTTCAACGTTGATGTTGGAGGCGATTACAACATCAAGACCAAAGGACACAAAAGAGAAAGTGTTGCGAAGAACCACCGGACCAAGGTGTCGGGTGCAAATGAGTTGGTGGTTAAGAAAAGTAATGCAACCAAGGTGGTTGGATCAAATGTCGATGTGTGTTTGGACAATCGCGAAATCTTGACCAAAGGTCAGTTGAATGTTCACACCGATGGTGGAACAGAATTAGTAACAGATGATACTATGTTAATATCCGGTGGAGCAGAAGCAGTAATGGTCTCAAAAACGACCAACATTTCGGGTATCCACACATCGGTTCTTGGTATCACTGGTGTCATCGGTGGAAGTAGTATCGACTATACTGGTAAAAGTTATGCGGGACCACTTGGACCTGTTCCGTTTGCTTCGGGTGCTGCTTTTTATGGTTCGTTCTTAGGACAATCCATTGAAGCACTCGGTGCTTTATCTGCATTTACTGCTGCTTCTGCGGGTACTGCTGCATCTCTTGGACCGGGTGGTGTGGGTTATCCGGTCACTCCTAAGATTACGCCGGTTCCCCCGACCGTCCCGATTGGTCCGACCGCACCTGTGGTTGGTGCGCACCTTGCAGGTGGTCCTTATTCAATCAAGACTGTCACAGTCGATCAGGGTGGTATCTTAAAACAGAAGATCCTTAGATCGGATACCTATGGTGGTGTATTTGAAGACGGAGAACCAACTACCCAAGATTTGAGATCAGGTGTTCGTAATCCTAATAATCGTGATCAATTGTTAGGCAACGGAGTAACAGACGGTTTGATAAGTCGAGAAGGATTCATTGATATCCCGTCCAAACTTGGTCGGACCTCGGGTAAAGATCCATCGTCTGTTTTCGGAACCACCCCGTTGGGTAACACAGTGGATAATGCAGGTAAACTGGTTACACGGGGTGCAGATATCTTTACAAAAGATGATCTCCTAGAAGCAGAAAGAGATAGACTCTCTACTGGCCCTGTACAAACAGGAGAAGATTCAGCATGATATTTCTTCCTAATCCAAAGTATGATCCAAACAATACACCGGGGTCAGAGATTACCTCGCGTCTCCGACTCGGTAAGGGAATTACTATTTCGACCTTCTTGGGTCATGGCGCGCCGGGTCTTGGACACATTGCGACTCCCGAAGAACGGTCTCAACTTGCACGGAATCTTTATCTTCATGCAGAGATGATGAATCATGTCAATGACAATCCATATAAGTTTCAACGCGTAAGGGTCACGGTATCGGAGGGACTTTATGAACCCGGTCCGACCGAGACGCTTGCGGGGGATGCGCTTCTGAAATCGAATGGTCGTGCGGTTGTTTATCAGGTTGTTGATAAGAGGGGTCGAATCGATCACGGATCAACATTTGATGTCGCAAAGTATTGGAAAGACAATACATTTTATGAGAGACTTGTATTGGACTATGACCGATTCAATCCTGATGGTTCATTGACATCACAAATTCTGGTTGAGTTTAAGGATGTGCCTGAGAACTATGATATTGACTATGGGTTAAATATTGAAACTCAGTATAATGGTAAGTTACTTTCTAAGAATGAGTTTATCGAAGTTCTTGAGAATTAGTATAAATAACAGAAGTAAACCCATAAAGAGTTTTTCATGGCAGTAAGACGTTCTCTCTCGATCGAAGACAAGAATCTAAGTAATGTTACGGTTGCTACTACATCGAACCGTAAATATCTTGACTTAGACTTGGCATTCGCACCCAAACCAGTATCGGGAGACATATTCAAGAAGTCAGAAGCGGCTGCGGTCAGACAGGCTGTAAAGAATCTCCTTATGACCAATTATAATGAGAAACCTTTTCAACCTTTTTTTGGTGCAAACTTAAATAATTATCTTTTTGAACTTGCGGACGGAGATAGTCTAGAGTCTGATATTGAAGATGAGATTCGTGTTGCAATTGCAACTTATGAACCTCGGGTAGAACAAAAAAACTTCGATATTCGGGGTGTTGATGATTCATTAAAGATTGATGTAAATTTGTCTCCGGACGCTAACTCGATGACTGTAACGGTTATTTTTAATGTCATCAACTCAGGAGAAAGAGTTGAACTTACGACCACACTCAATAGGTTAAGATAAATGGCAACAACAATTAAATCAACTGCGTTAGACTTTGTTAATATTAAGAACAACCTCAAGTCGTTCTTAGAACAAAAACCAGAGTTTGCAGATTATAACTTTGAAACATCGGGTTTATCTAATCTGTTGGATGTGCTTGCATATAACACACACATTAATGCGTTGACTGCTAACTTTGCGTTGAACGAATCTTTCTTGGGAACCGCACAACTTCGTAGTTCGTTGGTAAGTTTGTCCGAGGGTATCGGATATATCCCGGATTCCAAAACGTCATCCGAGGCCATTGTCAGACTGTCTATGAATCTATCGGGTGTTGGAGACCGAAGACCGACCCTGACTGTACCGTCAGGTCTTCGATTTGAATCCACCGTAGACGATATTAACTATACATTTCAAACCCAAGAAACGATTATTGCATCGGACGATGGGTCTGGATTTTATCGGTTTACCACACTGGACGGGAATCCAGATATTTCTGTATTTGAGGGGACGCCTAAGACCCGAACATTTATTGCGGGAGAGAATGATGAAAATGCGGTCTACATCATCCCTGACGAAAACATGGATATCGATACTGCGGTGGTCCGAGTGTTTGAGAGTCCGACTGCTACTCGGTTTGCGACTTATACAAACATTCTGAGTGCAACTACCATTAATGAACAGTCAACTCTTTATATTCTAAAAGAGACTCCTAATGGTTTTTATGAACTCAGTTTCGGTAATGGTACTACACTGGGTCAAACACCCGAACCGGGTTATCGAATCACAGTCGACTACCTTGCAACAAACGGTGAGTCAGCGGACAATGCGTTGGTTTTTGAACCTCTAGATTCAATCAACGTAAGCGAAACCACCGACCGAACACCTAATGTTTCTACCGTAAATCGTTCAGCAGGCGGCGGAGAAAAAGAAAGTCTGGAATCTATTCGAAAGAATGCGCCTTTCCAATATGCAGCCCAAAACAGAATGGTCACCTATGCGGACTATTCTTCTTTGGTGTTGCGCAACTTTTCTACACTTATCGAAGACATCAAAGCATGGGGCGGAGAAGACAATCTTGAACCAGAGTTTGGGACAGTCTTTATGTCCATCAAGTTTAATGATGATGTTTCAGAATCGCGTCAGACGATTACTAAGGACTCAGTTCGGGATTTAGCAGAACAACTTGCGGTCGCATCATTTGACCTGAAGTTTACGGATCCGGTTGTTACTTTCTTAGAGGTCGAAACCTTCTTCCAGTTCAACCCGAGGTTGACCACCCTTTCTCTCAACACAATCGAAGAACAGGTTCGAAGTACAATCGAGAACTATTTCAATGATTCGGTTGGAGGTTTTGAAGAGTCTTTCCGTAGATCAAATATGTTAACTCTGGTTGATGATGTCAGTCCCGCAGTGCTCTCTTCTCGTGCAGATATTAAGATGCAACAAAGATTGGTTCCGTTTATCAACATCGAGACCGATTATAGTTTTGCATTTCCGGTTTCAATTGCTGCGCCTGATGATGAGACATTTAGAATAACCTCTTCGTCTTTCACTTTCCGTGATCAGACTTGTCAGATAAGAAATGAACTGGGTAGTGTAAAACTTCAGGTCATTAATGTTTCGACCAATCGGCCAGTTGTTGACAATGTCGGTACATATAATCCTACTGCAGGTCGGGTAGACTTGGTTGGACTTGAGGTTGATGCACTTTTAGGTGGTCAGGGTTATATTGCATTGTCGGTAGTACCTGCAAACCAGAGTGCAATCTCTCCGGAACGTGAATATATTTTGGAACAGGACGTACCAAGAAGCACCGCACGAGGTGTCTTAGTCGAAGCATCAAACTAGGATAATAAATGGCACACGCGATAGACAGGTCTCTCGAAGACATCGGAAGAAGAGAACTCAATCTTCAGGAATATGTTCTTGAAGACGCGTTATCTAATTTTATTGTTTCAGAATATCCCAACTTTGTTAATTTTCTGAAAGCCTATTTTGAGTTTGAAGATACAGACGAGTCACCATCTCATCTGATCAAACAATTATTCTATACCCGGGATATTACACAGACCGATATTGATCTTTTGTCTTTTATTGAAGATGAATTACTATTGGGTCAGGCATACTTCGAAGGGTTTCCTGATAAAAGGGAAGCCGCAAAATACTCAAGTACTCTTTACAGATCAAAGGGTACAAAGTATTCGATCCAACAATTTTTCCGCACATTCTTTAATATTGATCCAGATGTTATTTACGGAAAAGACTTGGTGTTTCGGGTCGGGGAAGATGCAATCGGTACAGAGTCCCAACGATTTATTACCAATGCGGAATTGTATCAACAGTTTGCATTGTTGATTCGCGCAGAATTATCCACCGCAGAGTGGAGAGATGTTTACAAACTCTTTGCACACCCCGCAGGCATGTTTGTTGCGGGCGAGGTGCAAATCGTAACACAAGCAGATCTGGATATTGAAAGACAGCCAGAACCAGGCACATTTGATCCACCACCATTCTTGTTGGAGGGTATTGCAAATGTGAGAGAACCACTTGCAATTACAAGTGCAACCGGACTGTTCGATTTCAATATTCCGGACGGAGAAGGCAAATTGTTCAGAACCACACTTGGAAACAAAACCACATATCCAACAGAACCAGGCAATGACTTCGAAGGTGTCGAAGATGTCACCCTCGAAAGTGCAGCAAGACTCTACAGTAATCTTGGAGAGTTTCTTGAAGCAGACGCACCGACCATGGACGAAGACTTTGACTCGGACGAAAATATTGACTTTGCTGGGTTTGATATCAGTAGTGAAGAAAGAATCGACCAAGGTAAGTTTAGTTGGGTTGATTCTGATGATAGTATCACTAACTTGGACGAACTGTTATAAATACAACTATAATCTTTAGGGTAACTTAAATGACACGACAAGTACTAAATCGAGGTGCGACCGCAAATGACGGGACAGGTGATACCCTCCGTCAAGCCGCACAGAAAATCGAACAAAACTTTGAAGAAATCTACCTCAAACTTGGGGGAGATTCAAATGTTTTGATGCCTTTGGTGTCATTTGACTCAGATGGACTTATCTTTGAAGGATCCAGTGTTGACGGATTTGAGACAAAACTGACTGTTGTTGATCCTGATTCTGATAGAACCGTTACTATTCCGAACCACACTGGAGAAGTTACCCTTAATGATGCGGTCCAAACACTAGAAAATAAAACGATTGCTAGTTCTGGATTGGTCAATCCAGATTTTCTCTCGGATTCGTCTGACACCAATCGATATCGAATGTTGGTGTCGGAACCTGCTGGTGACCGCAATATCACTCTTCCTTTGTTGACAGACAGTGATGAGTTTACCTTTAATGGTCATACACAAACCCTTTCTAACAAAACACTAATCGAACCGTTGTTGACCAATCCACGGATTGGTTCTGAACTTCAAGACAGTAACGGTAATGCATATATTGAGTTTGATAATGTTGCGGGTTCTATCAATCACTTTAAGGTGACCTCTGCTTCTAACGACAATATTCCGGTCATTTCGACCGTGGGTGGTGATGCAGATATCGACCTCGGATTAGAAGCAAAAGGTGAAGGTTCTGTATCGATTCGTTCTCGATTCAAACTCTTTAGTCAAAGACTCACCGCAAACGGTAATGCAAGTCTTGATGTTCCGATGACCCATATCGATATCGGTGGAGCAAGCACCATCAATGTCGCGGATGGAAGTGCAGAGGTCGATGGTGGTCGAGGCGAAATGAAGTATCTTGTCAACACCAATTCGGGTACTGCAACAATCAACTTTGAGACAGGTACTTCACTACATGGCGGAAATCTATCAAGCATTTCTATGCCTACATATTCATCGGTGACATTGTGTTGGGATGGTAGCACATGGGTCATCATAAATAACCAAGGTGCGACAGCGAGTTAATAGGATAATAAAATGTCTGCAGTAATCACAGAAAGATTAAAGAAAAACTTTTTGAAAGACCTTTATGGTAACTTTCAGGATTCGGATAATAACTATTTTGCGGGTATTGGCCGTTCCGAAGACTGGAACGATACGGATACCGTTCCTGAAGGCACTCCGGTCAACAGTCAAAGAGAAGATAGAAACTTTCGACTGGGGTTACAGTCGGTAAAAAATATTACCGATATTTCTTTTGTCGTACCACGAGAGAATTGGTCATCGGGTGCAATTTATTCTGCATTCAATGACAATCAATCGGGTTATCCTAGTAATGCATACTATGTCATGAACGATAACCAACAGGTCTATATGTGTTTACAACAGGGTAGACGAGTTGATGGTGAAATCATTGCGTCTACCGTGCAACCCACCGGGAACACCACCGGCGACCCCTTCGAGACTGCGGACGGATATATCTGGAAATTTTTATATTCAATCGGTGCATTAAAAGCATCCAAGTTCATCTCATCCGCATATATCCCTGTCCAAAAAGTACAGGACAGTGCGAATGCACCGCTTCTTTTGTCAGAAGTCGGAGTTGATTCGGACTCACCTGCGGAAGACGTAGAACAACAGACAGTTCAACAGAATGCTGTACCGGGTCAGATTGTTGGTTACCGGGTCGTGTCAGGAGGCAACGGATTCACTTCAACTCCCACCGCAATTATTGATGGCGATGGTCAAGGTGCACTTGCGGATGTGACTGTTGTTGGCCAACAGGTCACCAAGGTGACAGTAGGAAGAGATGGCGGTGGCGATCTCGCATTTGGTTCAGGATACACCTATGCAGATGTCGAACTCTCGGGTGGCGGTGGATCAGGTGCGGAGGTTGTGCCCATTTTGTCTACCGAGGGTGGACTTGGTCGTGACCCACGAAATGATCTTCGTTCTAGTGCGATCATGTTTAATACTAAGACAGATGGTACAGAAGACGGCGACTTTGTGGTCGATCAAGACTTTCGTCAGTTGGGTCTTCTGAAGAATTTAGAACAAGTAAACAGTCAAGATTTATTTACCGAAAGAACGGGTCGCGCACTCAAAAGACTTGGGTTGACATCAATCACAGACGGACCATTTTTCCGGGATCAGGTGATTCAAGGCGGAACCTCAACTGCAAAAGCGTTTATTGATGACCTTGATTCTGCAAACATCTGGTATCACCAAACAGAATATACTGGATTTGGTGAATTTGATTCGGGAGAAACCATTTCGATTGTAGAGGGCGGTGGTTCGACTACCGCAACAATCGATAAAATCCTTGACGGAGATGTCGATCCCTTTTCTGGTGAACTCCTATATATTGATAACAGAGCACCAGTCATTCGTTCTGCGGATCAAACTGAAGACTTAAAAATTGTAATCCAACTCTAAGGTTTCTTAAAATGACTAAACCATTTACTGAACAAATTTTTAGAACGACCTATAAGGATGACTTTAGGGACAGTGATAACTATCATCGAATCCTTTTTAATAGTGGTCGTGCCCTCCAAGCGCGGGAGTTGACTCAGTTACAAACGATCATCCAAAAAGAAATCGAAAGATTTGGAAGCAACGTCTTCAGAGACGGGGCGCCTGTCAATCCGGGTGGTGTTAAAACCTATAACAAGTTTGAGTTCGTCAAGATCTCTGCGAACACTCCGTTACCTACTGATAAGAGTTTGTTGGAAAATGCAATCTTTACAGGTCAGACATCGGATATTCGATTCAAGATTTTGCGAGCCATCCCCGCAGAGGGCGATGATCCCGAAACAATTTATGTTCAATATTTGGATGGTGGTCAAGAAGAAATTGAGGTTCCTGAAAGAGTAACCCCCGGTGAATCTATTACAGGTCTTGTGGATGGAAACTCTCAGACCTTTGAAGTACAGACCACCAATACCTCATCCAACCCTGCATTTGGTCAGGGATGTGCATTTGAGGTGGGAGAAGGTAGTTTTTATGTTCAAGGACATTTTGTCTTTAATGAACAACAACTGATTATTCTTTCTAAGTACTCTCGTAATTTTACAGGCGAAGTAGGATTCAGAGTTTTACAAGATATCGTCACATCAGACGATGAACCCGCACTCTTTGATAACCAAGGGGTGACACCAAACAGATCGTCACCGGGGGCAGATCGTTACCGGATTCGTCTTGAGTTGGTCAAAAAAGAAGATGTTCTGGAGTCCGAGAACTATGTGACCATTTCGGATGTTTTTAACGGAAGAATTGTTACGAAACCTACTGCTGATCAGGGATTAAACTCTATCCGTGATTTTGTTGCAACCCGCAACAAGGAGATTTCGGGCGACTTTATCAAGAAGTATTTCCGAGCACAGTTTTTCCCAAATGATGACGATACATTCAAGTTGCGGGTCGACCCCGGACTTGCATATATCAATGGGTATAGGGTAGAAAAGAAAAAACCGACCAATCTAGTGGTCGATAGACCAAATCAGACCTTTACCCAAGACAATGATCAGACTCTTGTTGACTATGGAAACTATTTTGTGGTTAGTGGTCAACCCGGTTTCGGCGGAAAGGGAATGCCTGACTTTGGGTCTTGTGAAGAACTTGAACTTCGGGATGCAGAAGATTATGGTGGTGCATTTATTGGAACCACCAATGTCCGCGCGATTACCGAATGGCAGAACGGACTCTACAAACTTCACGTTTTTAATACAAAGATTACCAAAAAAGGATACTCAACCAGAGATATTAAATCTATTGGTTCAAGTCCAACCACATACTATAATATCTTCAATGTCAACAATCAGACATTGTTTGAGACCAAGGAGAAAAAACTTTTATTTGATACGCCGATTCAAAGACCGGAATCATTTTCAAGTATCTCTTTGACAGGTCAACGTGTCTTTTCAGGCCAACAAGCAAACGGTTCAGGTGTCGTAAGTCTCACCCTAAGTGGCGGAGCAAACGAAGCATTCACCAACACCAACGATTGGGTTATTGCGGATGACTCTGATGCATTTGTGTCAGGTTATTCAATTTCCATCGTTGGCTCACAAAGTGAAACCGCAAATATCACCGGACTGACTCCCGGAGAGTTTTATGATATTGCTGCTTATGTTCGTAAGGGAACCGCAAATATTCGGACCAAGACGTTGACCGAAGAGACCGTGACATCTGCGGTGGAGTCCGATGGTCAGGGTCTTTTGACCATTCCATTAGAAAAGTCTGACATCTACGAAGTATCGCGAATCCGTAAAAATGATTCGGACGGGGAAGATCTGTTTAACTCTTTCATCGTTGACACCGGCGCGAGAGACACTCACTATGATGATGGTGTTCTCATTTACAAAGGCGGCAACCTAGATTCTGCGGACAGTGTTTTTGTAAGATTCAAATACTTTGCACACGGTTCGGGCGATTTCTTTGCGGTCAATTCTTATAACGGTCAGGTCGCATATCGCGATATTCCAGCGCACCGAATGGACAATGGTCGACTGGTTTCGTTAAGAGATGTACTGGATTTCCGTCCGTCTACCGATGGTTTGGGCAACTTTAATACAGTTAACGAGTTACCCCAACCGACCGGATTAGTCGAAGCAGACGCATCATACTATCTTCCAAGACGAGATAAGTTGATTCTTTCTCAGACGGGTGAGTTGCGTTATCTTCAAGGCACACCCTCATTGCAACCTGAGTTCCCAACAACTCCGGTTGATTGTATCGATCTATACAAGTATGAACTGAATGCAAATACTCTTCATACCAAAGACTTGAAGGGTCGTTTACTTCCGATGAAGGGTTACACCATGTCGGATATCAGTAAACTTGAGTCTAAGTTGGACAAAGTGGAAGAGATGGCTACCCTCTCTTTACTTGAATTGTCTACTAAGAATCTTCAGGTTTTGGACTCTTCCGGAATTGACAGAACCAAAGCGGGTTTCTTTGTCGATAACTTTGCGAATCACACATACAGTGATACCAAAAACATTGAGTATCGTGCGTCTATCGATCCGCAGAAAAAGTTCCTGAGACCTTCTCATAAAGATCATAACATTGACCTTTACTACGATTCCGATGATGAAGACAATTTGCAAGTGACCAAGAAAGGCGACTTGGTCATGTTGGATTTCGAAGAGGTCGATTGGTTATCTCAACCATCCGCGTCTCGAACAGAAAACCTCAACCCATTCCATGTCGAGAGACTTATCGGTCAGGTAGAACTTTCACCTTCGACCGACCATTGGAGAGAGACTGAAATCACCGAACCTTTGGTGATTGATCAAGGCACGGTTCTTGACACAAACCAGGCTCTCCTTTGGAACAGTCATGAGTGGAACTGGAGTGGTCGTGACCTGAATGAACTTCAGGTTGGTGCTGTTGTTGGTCAGTCAACTTCATCTAACACAAGTACTACCGCCAACACCAGTGAACCTCGTGTCGTTGGTGAAGAAGTTCGGGTTAATCAGGGAGACTGGGTCGCAACTGGTACGGTGACTGAGAGTGAAATCATTGACACTCAGTCTGACATTGTTTCTCAGGATACAAATGAGATTGTAACGACCGAACTTCTTGATTTGGACTTAGAAGAAAATGATCTTTGGTTTGATGATCGTACCCGGAATATTCGTATTGACAATAGACCGGGTGAAGTTCGGACGATCGATACGATCACCGAAACCACGGTTGAGACAAGAGAGACGGTCGAGACTGTTGATACAACCACATTCGAACAGACCACTACAACCGAGGTAGAAACAGAATTTCAAACCGACACTACCTTTACAACAACAACCGATACAACTACAACAGTCAATCGTGTAGCAAGCGAACACACTATTCGCGAAGTTGTTGGTTCGAGAGTCGTGGATGTTTTGACCATCCCGTGGATGCGTTCAAGAGTCATCTCATTCCAAGCAACAGGTCTAAGACCGAATACTCGTTATTTCCCATTCTTTGATCAGACCTTGGTCGAGACTTTCTGTAAGAACACTTCGGATACTACAGGCTTTGTTAGATTTTCGGATCGTAATCCTGAGTTCCGTAGAACAAGTTTGACACCTGCGACTAGACACAGTGATCTGAATGCGGATAATATTTTACTTTCAGATGCAAATGGTACGGTTCAGGGTGAATTTGAACTACCTAATAATAGTGCGATGAGATTCTCTACTGGTACAAAAGAGTTTGCACTCTTGGATATCAGTAAGTATGATCTTGATAATGCATTGTCTTTCTGTACAAACTTCTATACCTCGACCGGGTTTATTGATGTTGTACAGGAAACAGTTCATAGTACTCGTGTGTTGGAGATTGTTGGTGAACGGTCAACGACATCAAATACTAGTTTCAGAACAGAGTCAACACTTTCTACCGAAGTAACTTCTGACACAACTGTTGCGACAGACGTTCAGGTAGAAACCTCGATAACAGAAAATGTTGATCAGGAAACCACAACAGATGTCAGTACCAGAACCGAAGTAATACCCCCAGCAGCAGTATATACTGACCCTCTCGCACAGACCTTCTCGGTCAATGGTGGAGATGAGAAAAATGGGGTGTTCTTAACCAAGGTCCGAGTTTACTTTGCAACCAAAGATCCGGGGGATGTTCCTTGCAGACTCGAAATTCGACCCACCGTGAATGGTGTGCCAAGTTCGGATGTGGTTGTTCCGGGATCCAAAGTAACTAAGAGTCCTGCTCAGGTTACTGCAATTGATGATGTGGTCGGCACTAATCCGACCATCACTGACATGTTAGAAAACGGTACAGACTTTGAGTTTGAAGAACCCATTTACCTAAGAGGCGCGACCGAATATGCGGTGGTTCTGGTTTCTAGTTCCATGGAGTACAAGGTATTCATCTCACAGGTGACTGACTTTGAACTTGGAACGACCGAACGGAGAATCGCAAAACAACCATATCTTGGTTCATTGTTCAAGTCTCAGAACTCGCGTGTGTGGGAACCATCTCAGGATGAAGACCTTGCATTCCAGATGTATCGTGCAGAGTTTGAAAACGAAGGTAATGTTTTCTTGACCAATGTCAATGCACCACCCGCGATTCTGACAAAGAATCCATTGTATATGGACAGTGCTAGTAATTCGGTCACAGTCTTTAACCGTAACCATGGACTGAGACCGGGTGATGTCACCTTAATTGAAGGTCTTGATTCCGATACGAGATATAATGGAGTTCTTGGATCTTCAATTCTTGGTCAGAGAATCGTAACCGAAGCAGACGGCACAGGTTATCGTTTTGATGCGGATTCTGCTTCTACATCTAGGGGTAGATTTGGTGGCGGAAAGGTCAGAGGTTCTCAGAATATGACATTCGAAACTCTCTATCCGACCATTCAAACTTTGAAACCCGAGAATACTACATTGACATTCTCCGGTAAGTTTACGTCACAATCATCTTTGGTGAATCCATCAGCTGGACGATATAGTCAGGATGCAACGTTCGAACTGATCAAGAATTATGGTAACTATTACTTTGAATCGCCTAAGATGATTGCAAACCCAATCGAAGAGGCGAATGAACTATCGGTATTTGATCGTCCCAAGTCTGCGATTGTTCAGGTTAACCTNACNACATCGGATACTAAGGTATCGCCTGTCATCGACATGCAAAGAGCAGGCCTTGGTCTGATCGGAAACCTGATTGACCAACAAAAGTCAGATACGGACGAAACGTTTGTGTTTGATGCAGACAGTGACCAAGCAACATTCACCGGGACAGATAACTTTGGTAACACATTGAGTTATGGAACCGGAGATAATGATTACATTTCGGTCTATGTTGCAGACTCTAGTGATCCAACACTTGGTTCTTTGATTAACCGTGGTCAGTATGTCGCAACAGATGGTAATAGTTTGGTCTTTAACGATCCGACCCAGATTGACAGTGGCGATGTAGTCACTATTCAAAGTTACCAGATCGGAAGTAGTAACGATAATATTCCGTTATCCTATGTCAGAGAGACCCATCCGTTCTTGGGTTCAAGTCTTGCAAAACATGTGACGATTCCGGTGACTCTGGAGAATGATGGGTTTGGATTGAAGATCATCCTTGCAGCCAACAAACCACCCGAAGCAGACTTTGATGTCTATTACAAAACTGCGGGTGCGGATGATGCATTATCAGCAATCGCATGGACAAAAGCAAACGCGGATGATACCTTACCTTCGGACACTAACCGCACAATTTTCCGAGAGTATCGTTATACAATCGGCGGGTTTGGGGATGAAAATAACCTTAACGGTGCGGAACTACCTGAATTCCGGAAGTTCCAAGTCAAGGTTGTACTGAGATCAACCAACAGTGCGAAAGTCCCGTTGATTCGTGATCTGAGGTGTATTGCACTAACATAAGGATATATGATGAGTAGAAAACTGCGCAAGGTTGAGGGTGTGGATGACTTTTATCGCGATGAGAAGACTGGCGTAATTATCAATATAAATAGTGAAGAGATCCGTGCCTCTCGGAAACGTAGGCGGATGATAAAAGAAAAACAAAAAGAGCAAGATAACCTAAAAGATACTGTAAAAGATCTTCAGGGTGAAATGAAAGAGATTAAGTCTTTGCTCTCCCAACTAGTAGAGAAAAAGTAGATGGCACGTCCAATAACACAGTTAACAGATACGTTCAAGATTTTTAGAGAAAATGTAAATACAATCTCTAACAATGTTGGTGACCCTGATAACCTGACCACTACTCAAGATTCAGATCTTGTCTTTGCGGTCAATGAACTAGACTCTGATCTTCATGGTGCGGGAGGCGGTTCGGTTGCATCTTCTCTTACTGTGTTATCATATTCCAATGGTGCAGTAGAGGGAGGCCTGGTCGGTGCGTTTAATGCGGTCGATGGTTTTATTGGCGCAGACTCTTCTGCATTGACCACTGACTCAAAAACACTGGTTGGTTCTCTTAATGAACTTCACTCTGATGTAATCACCATCGAAGATTCGATTGGTGGGGGTGGTCTTACAACTCTATCACAAACCCTTGTGGGTGCGATTAACGAACATGACAGTGAACTGGGTTCTCTCGCAGAATTGGACTCTGATTATTTTGTCACATTGACCAATCCCAATCCATCAGTCGTTGATGGTCTGAATACTCTGAGTGCAGATGTCATTCAGTTGTTTGATAGTTCAGGTGCGTTGGATGCTCGGATTGGTTCTCTGTCTAACCTCGCAGAATCGTTTGATAGCGCGGGTGCGACTGCAAGTATTGTGGATGCTCTCAATCATTTAGCAAGTAAGATTATTGATATATATGATGAGAATGGCGTTCTACTGAACACATAAAATAGGATTTGGGTTGTTATGCCTCTAGCGAAATCAAAACCGCTCAAGTTGCAGAGTGTTGATCAAGGTGACCTAAAAAGACTCAGTCCCACCGAAGAAAACTATCTCTCATATCTTGTCGGTTTACATCTAATCGAAGATGACAGTGATACTGGTAATATCACTCTCCTTTCGTCAGGCAATAATTCAATAGGGTCGTTTACTGATACCTTTTTTAATCAACCTGATGGGACTCATCCTGCTTCTTCTATTACTTCTGGTACGGTTACGACCGAACTCTATCAGGTCGGTGGACCTGCAGATGAAACCGACTCGGATGTTCGCAGACCCGTAGGGTATTATAACCCACCCACCGATGGTTCAGAAAGTATTGGATCAGAAGGCATCTATGAGATGGCCGATTCTGATTTTAATATTTTGGTAGAAAGAATCAATGGAAGAATTGCACAATCAGACTATCTTGGTCAGTTTCATTTGGGGTCTTCACCACCGAGTGGGGACTATAATGTTTTTATTGGTAATGTTTTTTCGGATACCATCAATGATTCGACCGTAAACAACTTTAATATCTATCGCAGAGAGTCTCAGAGTGCGCCTAACGACATTCTGGACAGTGACTCGAACCCGACATCAATTGTTACGGTAAAACGGTCTAACGGAGATTCTGGCGACTTTGAGGGACTAGAACCAATGACCGAGAGACAGGTCAAGGTGTCGTTGGGTCAAAGAGCAAAAACTCTCCGAGCAGCTCCTGATGGGATTGGATCCTATCAGTTAAGGTCATCGTCCCAAGGCGCACCCCAGTCTGGACTGTGGAGAGCAGTCGGGACTGCGACCAATACCAAAAAAGAAACCGATGAGATTTCATACACTCGAAACCGAGTGTCTACATTTACTCGACAACGACCAAGTTCTTTTGTTCGAAACGTAACCGAAGTTCAAGACTTTGCGGGCAACTTTGTCGGTAACTATGCGAGAGATTTTCTTGGTAACTTTGTGGGTAATTATAATCGAGACTTTGTAGGTAACTACATAGGCGACTACACCCGTGATTTTGCGGGTGCATATACTGGCAACTATGCACGTACATTTATTGGTAATTATTCACGGAACTTTCTAGGTAACTTCACGGGTAATTATACAAGAGTATCGACAAGAAGTCTTTCATTTTCTAGGGTTTCTACTCGATCTGCAGTTGGGGGATTTACTGGGGACTTTACTGGCCAAAGAACAATCAACTTTACTCGAAACAGTACCGTAACATTTAGCGATAGTTTTGTTGGTAACTATTCTAGAACCAATACCTTTACGGGCAACTTTGGGGGAACATTTACTAGAACGAGTACGAGAGATAGTACACGGTTTGTAAATGAAGGCCCTTTTTATGTCCCGGGAAATACTTATTGGCAAGAAGAACCAGCATTTAGCGGTTTTGTTACTTTGACAGTCGAGTGGAATGGTCAATTTATATTCGGGGGTACAGTACCCGATACAAAAACCAGTGTGGGTCCAGATGAGAGCTCTGACGGATTAACCTATTTTAAGGGGTCGCCCCAAGGTGCAGAATTTTCTGTATCGAGATCAGGTAACCTCAGTTTCACCGGCACCTTCACAGGAAACTATGCGCGGAGTAGCACCAGAAACAGTACGGTGAGTCAGAGTTTTACTCGCACAAGTACCACATCATCTACCGCGAACTTTGCGGGTGACTTCATTGGTAACTTTACGGGCAACTTTACTCGAACAAGATTTGTGACCTTTACTGGCAATTTTGTTGGTAATTATTCTCGAACAGTATCTTATACAGGCAACTATACACGAGAAAGACAAACAAACTTTTCTAGAAATTTTACTCGTAATAGACAGTCTACATACAGTAGGGTGTCCACCCGAGTCAGTGTTCTGAACTTTACAAGAAACTCAACCAGAACCAGAGTTTCTAGTTTTACCCGGGATAGGACCGAAAACTTTATTGGTAACTTTACTCGGGACAGCACTCGAACCAGTTCCAGATTGTCGAC
>PR_CR_10_Liq_2_inCRDRAFT_1000115_pt1 | contig 23282 bp, 15 predicted proteins | sample PRCRCaboRojoPR_FD_10245 | JGI IMG/M metagenome (IMG submission 10245) | reverse complement strand
TTCTTTTCCATGAGGTGCTTTGCAATGGCTTTCAAAGCCGCAGCACGCTCGTGAAACGTCATAGCACGCAAGCCGCTGCCGCCTATGTCCCGTGCATAGCGCACTGCTTCCGCCATGTTGATGCCATCGCTAGTAACAGTGCACACGGGCTCACCATGAACCGCATCAACAACCTGCCTGCCTTGACCTGCGCCCTCGACCCAAGCACCGGCAATGTAACTCTGTAGCTTCATGAAAACTCCCGCAGACTGATGCCTTATTGTTTTCCAATATGATACACAACTTTTCCAAAATCAAAAACAATTGTAATATTTTTTGAAGCGATATTGCTCGCTCCTGTGCAATTGATTGTGGCTCGCCAATAGGTCATGGTTCAGCCTTGCGAATAACAAAAAATACAGGAGATATCGTCATGTTCGACCGTATAGCTCAGTACTACACTCCCATGCTCCGAGGAACCGCTGTCAGCTGCCTGCTGGCCACTCTAGTCGCTTGTCCCGATACGACGAACCAGACAACACTGTCCAATCCCGTGACAGAACAAATCAGTGTGAGCCAACCGGGCTATCGTCACGTTGAACCCGGGCAAGATAATGACGAAGCCAACCGTAGTTTCATCACCTTTGCTGAACTGCCCGCAACAGGTTCGGGAGCACTCACAGGGATGCGTGTAAGCATCAAGGACAACATACATGTGGCAGGGCTACCCAATACGGCAGGCACGCCGGCGCTAGACCGATTCATTCCATCAGAGGATGCCACCATCATCACCCGGATCCGGGAGGCTGGGGCCGTGATCGCTGGTAAAAACAATATGCATGAACTTGCTTACGGCATCACTAGCGCCAATGGAGCCTATGGCGCGGTGACCAATGCAACTAACGCAAAAATGATTGCGGGCGGCAGCAGCGGCGGTACAGCGGTTGCTGTAGCACTGGGGATTGTCGATGCTGGCATTGGCACGGATACGGGTGGCTCGGTGCGGATTCCTGCCGCACTAAATGGCGTGGTGGGTTTTCGGCCAACAACCGGCCGATACCCCAACGACGGCATGACACTTATCTCAACTACCAGAGATACCGCGGGACCGATCGCGAAAAACGTCACTAGCGCAGCACTGCTTGACAATATTCTCGCTGGCGAGCCCGTCTCCAAGCTCGAGCCAGTCAGCCTCAAGGGGCTAAGGCTCGGTATATCACGACACTATTTTTATGATGATCTGGCTCCGCCAGTTGCGGACACAATGGCCCATGTTTTGAGCCGCCTAGAGGAGGCTGGAGTCGAATTGGTCAATGCTGATTTCGAAAACATTGACGCCTTAAACTCCGCGGTGAGCTTCCCAGTGGTTTTATACGAGACCAATCAACTATTGCGACGTTACTTGGCCGACTATGTGCCGAGCGTGTCGATAACAGCCCTACGCCAGAGCATCGCGAGCCCCGATGTGGCCGAGGTGGTCGGCAGCGCACTGGATGGTGTTATTGACGAATCCAGCTACCGCCGCGCAGTTGGCGAGCAACGTCGCGCGCTACAGAGCGCTTACGCCAACTATTTCGACAGCCATAACGTTGCTGCAATGCTGTTCCCTACTACACCACTGCAAGCTAGCCCCATCAACGCCGACCTCAACACCGTTGCCCTCAATGGTCGAGGGGTATCAACCTTTGCCACTTACATCAGAAATACCGACCCCGGAAGCAACGCAGGTATTCCAGGCATTAGCCTACCAACCGGCATGCGCCCCAATGGTCTACCAATGGGTATTGAACTCGATGGTCCACAGGGCTCCGATCGTCAGTTACTAGCCATAGCCAAAGCCATAGAGACACTGCTTATACGCACGCCGGCGGAGTCAATTGAGGCTACGGACTGATCGCAATATCCACAACCGTTGCCGCCGCAGCCTTTACTTCGTACTCAGTAAACGGCAGCGACTTGTATCCGAAGGTGTTGTAAAGCTCGAATTGATCATCGAAATGGGCTCCTGGGCTACCATCGGCGTTAAAATGGCCACCCTGGCCCGGTGGAATCACATCGCGGCCTACAATACCCTCGCCAGTCGCCACAAAGACATTGTTTTCAGTCCCGCGATTCTGGTAACTCATGGTCGAAAAAGTATTATTTTCACTGGCCTGAGGGACACCACGGAAGTTCACGGGTAGCCACTGCATGGGAGCCGCTGTCAAGCGCCATGTCTTGATAGCGTCGCCCTGAGTACTCTTTAACTGATCAACAGCAGCAACAAAACTGACAAGCAATGCCTGTCCCGGTGACTCTCCATTAAAGAAGTCGTAGGCAGGCGATTCCTGAGCATCGATCTGATCCATAAGATGCGTCAAAACGCGAACCCCTACAGGCGTGCCTAAGGATGCTCCGAGTGTCTGATTGGGATAGTTAGTCGCAGCAAACCAATGAAAGCTGTCCTCCCCGACATCATCAAGAAACACATGGCGATGTAAGTTTCGCACCCAAGCTTCCATGATCGCATTGGCTGGACCATAGTTCCCTGCGCTGTCGGCAACCCAAGACTTGTCCCAATCAACAAGCAAATCCAGCGCCTCCCGATGGGCAGAGGTCAAAGGCGACTCCTCCACCGCCTCCAGAAGTGGTGGTAGCAAATAACGATAGTTCACATCTTCAAAAGTACTACGTGTATTAATCGCTACAAGGTCATCGACCGATCCACCCTTCATGGATCGCAGCTCGTCCAAAAGAATGTGCATTCGATCTGCACGTGACCAGGTGTAACTCCACAGGTCTGAACTAACCCAATCAGCCGCTGGGCGGTTATTCCAATTAACCACATAGCCCTGCTGGTGGTCACGCATCTTTGGATTGTCGCTGTAATCGCGCAGCCCTAACCAATCCTGGCTGCCATCTCCCGGGGCCGGCAATCGCGGATCATGACTGGGAGCCCGATGCGGATACTTGCCACTGTGCACATATCCCAGGTTTCCCGTTTTATCCATGGTGTACATGTTGATATTGGTGGCTTTACCCGCGATTCGAGCTTCAGCGGCAGCGAGTGACTGATCCGTAGATAACCAAATCCAAGCCATTAAGTCATCGACAGCCTTCCCTTCCCACGCTCGAGCTCGCACCCAGGCGACCCCTCGATCCACATCAACCGCTTGTACCATCCCCTGAGCAGCGCGTCGCGCAGTCACTGTGATGGGATCTGCATCTCTCCGGGCTATATTTTCTGACCACCGCTCAAAATCCCGCCACTCACCTAGGTAACGGTATTGTTCAGGGTTATCCGGATTGAGTTGCAACCAGAATTCATCCGTTTGATCCGAGATACCGGCGGTACTGCCCCAAGCCAATTCATTGTTATGGGCAAACAACAAGCTAGGCAGCGCCAACAGCGTATTACCGACGACATTGAAATCACCACCGTGCAATCCAATGCCATAGACATAACTCGGCGTGCCAAAGCCGAATTGTGGGCCATTAAGCAGTGCAGCATTGGCGTCACTTAAGGCGGTCATGGCCCAAAAATTACTGGCGGGCATAAATTCTGGGTGGCTATCAAAGCCACGACTGGCGACAAACTGAGCAAATAACCCACGCCCCGCCGTATCGTCGCTTAAGCCTGCAAATCGACCGTTATCATCAAATAACAGATGCGCAACGCCGGTGCTCGTGGGCAATTGGGGTAAGTAGTCGGGGCGTTCAGGGGTTGCCGTGTTGACGGGCGCCGACCGGGGAACGGTCGTAGGTGAGGTATTGTCGAGCAGCCACTTGCTTTGATTAAATATCGCCCACGCGATATCGGGCCCATGACGTCGCTGCATGCTCTGCAAAAACACCAAATTATCTCGCTCCGAATTGAAGTCGGCATAGCGATGCGCAATGGAGCCAACAAAAATCGCCGCCACATCCGATGCTGACCAATAGCTGGGCTCAAAACCATAATCGTAAAATGGCTTCGGTAAGACGGGTTGCTCATCCGCCAGCAACTCTGCAATGCGGGTATTCATACCCGCCGCATAACCCGCAAGAATGTCATGATCCCGGGGTGACAATGCATCAACCTGCTCACGCACCAGCGGATGGTCGTACTGAGTCCGAATCTTGATATCAAGATCTAAATAGTCATCGCCCAGTGCCTCCGCGACGCGACCCTGAGCGGTTCGCTTCAGCATTTCCATTTGGAACAAACGATCAGTTGCCACCGCATAGCCGTAGCCAAAATAAACCGCGTAATTATCATCCGCAAACACATGGGGTGTGCCGTATTTATCGCGATAAATCGTTACCGCCACCGGCCGATCGACGTGAGGTGTTGCATCCAATTGCTCGACCGTTAACACCTTGTTAGCGGAACGAGGGGTTTGTGAAACGGCGGTATCACCGGTGACGGACTCAGGGTCGCCACTACAACTCGCGAGCAGTACCGACAGGCACCCAAACAAGCTCAGTGCGATCTGGCGGCCACAGCGCGCTATCACGTCACACATCATTGCAATTCCCTCGTATCAAGGTAAAAAACGGTATTCGGCAAATCCACGAAGCAATTTAAAAAAAGGGGCGCTAGTGCGCCCCAGAAACAACCCTTATTACATTTCGTAAGTGACCGAGGCACCATACAGCCGAGGAGCACCCCAGGTCCCGATCACGCCGGGACCAATCGTGTAGCTATGTGAGATGTACTCTTCGTCAGTCAGGTTTTTACCCCAGAGCGCCACGGTCCAGGTGCTGTCCGCCGATGTCCACGACATACGCGCATCCACCAAATCAAATTCATCGATGATGGTATTTTGATTCAGATAATCGTTAATCTGCTCATCCGTATGCATATAGTCAGCACGCAGTGAAATCATGCTGCCGCCACTAAGAGGAATATCGTAAACCGCCGTTAATGAATATTTGTTCTCTGGCGCTTGACGCAAATCATCAGAGTTGCCGGGTACCTGTGTGGGATCAACACCGTTAATCAGTAAATCACTAACGGATGTATCGAGCCAAGCGTAGGTTCCACTCAAACGGAATACGTCACTCGGCGCCCATGTAAACTCGGTCTCAATACCTGTAATTTCCGCCTCACCCGCGTTTTCCGTAACAAATTGACCGAAGTTGGGATTGTCGAGGGTGGGGCCGAATCGTACGACCTGCAGATCGGTATAATCCATGTAGAACGCAGCCGCATTAAAACGCAGGGTGCGATTTAAGAAGTCGCCCTTCATACCAACTTCGTAGTTGACCACATTCTCTGGATCGACAGGTGTAGACGCCTGCTCGGGTGTACCGGGAGCGCCGCCAAAACCACCGCTTTTGAAGCCCCAACTAACACTGCCGTACCACATGACATCGTCACTGGCGTTGTAAGTCAGTACCGCCTTAGGTGAGACGTCACTCCAGCTGTCTTCCGCGGTAACCGTAAACGTTTCTGGGATGATCGACAGTGAACCCTCAACACCCGTGCAGTACTCTGGATATCCGTCCTGCCCAGCGGCGTTACCACAGTTAACCGACGTCGAGGTTGTCTCTTTCTCGTCGTAGGTGTAGCGCAAACCCACAGTCAAGGTCAGGGCATCACTGAGATCGTAATCACCTTGGAAATAAGCGGCGTAACTGGTCGTAGAGTTATCCTGAGAAGAGACTTCATTACCAATGTCATTGGCTCGTGCCCATTGTTGCGTCCCAGGATCTGTGAAAATCGCACCGGTTGTATCAAAGGGCATCAACAACCGGAATTGCTCGGTGCGTTCAGTATCTTCCTGCAAGAAGTAGAGACCTGCGACGTAGTTAAAATTGCCGCTAAGGTCTGACGTCCAGCGAAATTCCTGGGTAAGCGTATCGATGTCTTGCACAATATCATCAAGGATTTCGACCGGAATACCGACACCAATAGAGGCCATGCCCCAATCAGTTTTAGCATTGCGCATTGCAGTAATCGTTGTGAACGTGCCGCCATCGAGCATGATATCGCCCTGCAGACTTACGCCTGAGGTTTCACGATAGGAACCGCCACCTTCTGCAGTGGTACCGGCGGGAGCAGCCACCTTGCGGAAATCCCCACCCCAGGCTTCATAGCGTTCCACTGTGTCGCGGCCATTGCCGAAAATAGGCACCCGCCCCATGTCTTGACGCTCATCTTCCATGTAATCGGCTGAGAGCAACCAATCCATGTTGTCGAGTTCAAGACGTAATTGGCCACGGTAGGAGGTAATGTCCTCGTCCTGCTGATCGATGCCTAGGATAATATTCTCGACATAGCCATCGTGCTCTCGATGGTTGTAAACCAGCTTACCTGACAAGGTATCAGTGAGCCCACCGGAGATAAGACCTTGGTAACGCAAGTTGCCCTCGTTACCGATCGATGCTTCGGCGCGGATGTTGGTTTCCTGAGAGGGCTTCAAGGTACTAACGCTGATAGCTCCACCGATCGCATTACGCCCAAACAGGGTACCCTGCGGCCCCCGCAATACTTCGATGCGCTCCACATCAAACATTTCTTGACTGATGGATGCGAGGGAGCCGACATAGACCCCGTCCAAAAACATAACAACCGAATTATCCATCCCCGCGCCGTCATCAGCGGAACTGACACCGCGCATAGAAATAATCGCTTGTCCGGGGGCAAATTCTGCATACGCCATTCCCGGCACTCGGAGTGCTATTTCGGTGGGACCGAAAATCTGGGCATCATTCAATTCATCGCCGCTAATCGCGCTCACGGCAACGGCAACATCTTGCAGGTTCTCCTCTCGGTAGTTGGATGTGACGATCACTTCCTCCAACTGTCCGCCTTGTGCCACTGCAGATGTGGCAGGCAGTAAACCTATGGTTGCAGTTCCTGTGAGGACCGCCAGCGCACTCTTACAGCCGCTGATCAGTGTTTTTTGACCTCGTTGCATTGTTTTCTCCTGAGTGGATGTGAAATAGTTTTATCCATCGACGAAGGGCCGACTTTTTATTACGTATTGCCAACAAAGAACCGCTCACCGGTTGGCTTCGGTGTTTAACGTTTGTCAATCACTCGCTTAGCCTTGCCTTCCGAGCGTGGTATTCCTCCCACCGGGTGTAACTTAATGGCCGCGCTGATTCCGATAAAAGACTTGATCAGAGCGCTTAATTCCTTACCGGCAGCGGCAGCCTTATCGGCACCGATACCCTCGGCTGGTTCGAGATGAATCGTGACTGAGTCCATGTTGCCCTGCTTATAGAGCTCAATTCGATAGTGGGGAGACAGCGCACTGAACTTGAGAAGCTGCTCTTCGATCTGCGAGGGGAATACGTTCACGCCTCGAACAATCAACATGTCATCAGACCGCCCGGTGATCTTTGCGATACGGCGCATGACGCACTGGGATCCGGGCAATAGTCGAGTGAGATCTCGGGTGCGATATCGAATCACCGGAAAAGCACGCTTGGTGAGGCTCGTGAAAACCAATTCACCTTCGGCATCCTCAGGCAACACCTTGCCCGTCTCTGGGTCAATCACCTCGGGATAGAAATGGTCCTCCCAAATAGTGGGGCCATCCTTGGATTCAACAAATTCTTGTGCCACCCCGGGACCCATAACCTCAGACAAGCCATAAATATCGGTGGCGTCAATCTGGCAGCGCGCCTCGATGGCACTTCGCATCGCATCAGTCCATGGTTCCGCCCCAAAGATCCCGGTGCGCAACTTGAGATCACTGGGTGTCAAACCCTGTCGATCCATCTCGTCCGCGATGTTGAGCATATACGACGGCGTCACCATAATGATGTCAGTCTCAAAGTCCCGAAGTAACTGCACCTGTTTTTCGGTTTGGCCACCGGACATCGGAATCACTGTACATCCTAATTTTTCAGCGCCGTAGTGGGCGCCCAACCCCCCCGTGAACAACCCGTAACCGTAGGCCACCTGAACCCGATCTCCAGGGCGACCGCCAGCGGCTTCAATGGATCTAGCCACGCAGGTAGCCCAGTGATCGATATCTTCACGTGTGTAACCGACCACTGTCGGTTTACCCGTGGTGCCACTTGACGCATGGACGCGTACCACCTGCTCCATCGGGACCGAAAACAGTCCAAATGGATAGTGTTGTCGGAGATCTTCTTTGGTCGTAAACGGGAATTTGGCAATGTCTGACAAGGCAACCAAGTCACTTGGATGCACCCCGGCGGCATCGAATTTTTGCCGATAAACGATTGAATTGGCGTACACGTGCTCTAGGGTTTCGCGTAACCGGCATAGCTGTAAATCGTCTAGCTGATCGCGGGAGACCTTGCGGACACCTGCCAGTGATGAAAATAATTCGCTTGTCACGATGACTTCCGTCTAGGATGTGATTATAAGAATGCTCTTAACGTAATACAGCTTAAGGCCAAATTTCAAGATTTTTGTATCAATTAAATAAGGTAGTTATCCACTTATGCCGAGCCACCGCCCATGACGATTTCGCGACAGTTAAATGACATCATTGACGCGTTTCGAGAGCGCAAGCCTATGCGCGCCAAGTCGCTCATCGTGACTTTTTTTGGTGATGTCGTGTCACAGCACGGCAAGCAGATATGGCTCGGCAGTATCGCAAATGCGCTTGAGGGACTTGGGGTCAATGACCGACTGGTGCGTACCTCGGTATTCCGCTTGGTAAAAGAGGACTGGCTCGATGTCGAGCGAGAGGGTCGCAAAAGCTTTTACCGGTTTACATCCCACGGCAGCTTGCAATACCAACGTGCCGCTGAACGAATATACAGTCACAGCAACGATGTCTGGCGTGGCCACTGGCAGATATTGCTACTGGTTGACGTTGAAGAGTCCGTAAGGGAAGACCTGAGACGCAGCTTAAATTGGTTGGGATTTCGAGCACTTACTCCAGGTGCCTTTGCCAGACCCGGCAGTGATGATGTGGCGATTCAAGATCTATTGGACGAGTTTGATTTGCACGATAGTGTCATTGTCATGCAAGCAAGCACGTCGCCGATGACACTAAAGCGCCAGTTACGCCAGACGGTGAGTGACCGCTGGGACCTCAGCCTACTAGCAGACGAATATGCATCTCTTATAAAGCGCTTCAAACCGTTACAAACAGCTATCGATCGGGGTAAACAAGCCACGCCCATCGAAGCACTTCATGCTCGGTTACTTCTTATTCATGACTACCGCCGCATCCTATTACGGGATACACCACTACCGGACGATTTACTACCTAATCGCTGGCAGGGAACGCTGGCACACCAAATGGTCGCATCCCTGTACAAGTCCTTGGCGCCACCCTCACTTGCCTACATAGAAGAGTCGCTACAAGCACAACAAGGTCGCTTGCCGGGGCCGAGCGCCGCGTTCTTCGAGCGATTCGGTGGGTTCGATGTGGTTCAATAACCGCTCACCCAGCTGGGCTCAATGACCCCATAGGACGCAGCATAGTGTGAATAAGCAGCGATGAGCTCGGCGGTTTTTTTGGGAAACTGTGCAGATACATCGTCACGCTCCCCCAGATCCTTGCGCAAATCATAAAGTGAGAACTTATCGTTGCCATAGGGCGGCGGCAGCTTAACCAATTTCCAGTGGCCCTGTTTAACTGCCTGCTTACCTAGAAACTCGATGACCAAAGCGGGTGGAGGTGTATCTGGTGATCCACCCAAAATCCGTGAAATTAACGACTCACCGGCCAAAGTCGCTTGCAGTGAAGCTGGCACTGGTGCCTGCGCCAGCGACAACAGCGTGGGCATAATATCGCGAACACTTACCTGCTGATCGAGCCATTGCACTTGTGGGGTGTTACCAGGCAAGGTAACGAACGCTGCAACCCTGGTTCCTCCTTCTGTGGGGAATCCCTTGTACAAGCGTAAATGTGGCGATCCTGCGTGTGCCCAACCAGCACCATATAGCGTGTAAGAGCCCGGCAACCCCATACGACCCGTCGAATGATCAAAGCGCTCATCGATGACGGCACGAATTTGAGGGAACAAGTCCGCAGGCCATGTTTCGTCTAGGTCATGCCCCTCTGGGCCATTGTCTGAGAAAAAGACAATGGCGGTATTGTCAAACTGACCTGTCTGCTTGAGATAGTTAATGATCCTACCTACATGATGGTCAACCTCACTCACCATAGCGGCATATACCGCCATTGCTCTCGCTTCTCGTTTTTTTTCCGTCGGGGTTAGTGACGACCACGGGCGGACCTTGGGGGGCAACGGCGAGAGTACATCGGTGTCTGAAATCACCCCTAGCTGCTTGAGCCCCTCTAAACGCTGCTCACGTAGCTTTTCGTAGCCATCGACGTAGCGTCCTTCGAAGCGCGCGATACTCTCTCGGGGGGCTTGTAGTGGCCAGTGGGGCGCAGTAAAGGATAAGTAACCAAAAAAAGGCGGAACTGGATCACTACCCGCTGAATCAAGCCCTTCGCGAATGAAGCGAAGCAGTTCATCCGCATAATATTGGCTCGAGTAAGAGAAATTTTCAGGCGCGGTGTCGATGATTTGGTCGTCGATGGTATAAGCGGCTATAGCACTCGGATCTTTTGCGTAGGCGGGTTTCATATCGGGAAAATGGCTAGCGCCGCCGTCCATTAGGGCTACAGAGCGGTCAAATCCAAAGAATGCTGGGCCACGACCAGCCTCGTAACCCAAATGCCACTTACCAGCCATATAAGTACGATAGCCAGCAAACTGCAGTAGTCGCGGTAACGTGGTTGCGCTGACTGGTAAAACACCCGTGTAGGCAGGGGCTCCCTGTTGATTGGGTGCCAACTCCTCTGCGAGCGAACCAAAACCGACAGCATGGGGTTCCAAACCCGTCAATAGGGTGGCCCGGGTCGGTGAACATGCTGGCAAAACCTGAAAATCGGTAAAACGTGTACCCGCCTTCGCCAACTCGTCTAAGTTTGGCGTCGGAATTTCACCGCCAAAGCTTCCAAGATCCGTGTACCCCATATCGTCGACCACGATAAGCAAAATATTCGGTCGCTGGGTACCGATAGATGACTGCGCCCGAGCATGCATCGCGCCACCGTCATTTTCTGTATCGCCCTCATAACCGCCGCAACCAACCATTAGCGTAGTGACCACCAATGCAAGGAGCCGCGCTCCAATGACTACGTTGTGTACAACCGTCATCATAAAAAACCGGGCACGTGGCCCGGCTTGAAATTGAAGCACCATAATATAGCGGTCCGGTTGAAGGGCCCTTAACTAGCCCAATCACTAGAAGCTATAGCGCACCTGGCCACCAACCATCATCGGGGGTGCATATTGAGCAGTGTTACCCAAAATACCAAGGTTTAGGTTATAGATTTTGTATTCTTCATCGAACATATTTTTAACCCATGCCACCAGCTCTAGCGACTCACTCGCACTCAACCACGTCACGCGCGCGTTGGTTACGTTGTAGGCCTCTTGTAACGAACCACCGGCATTCGTCACCTCGAACCATTGATCGTCGTTGTAGTTACCATCGATCTGGAACGCAAGATTGCCACCCAGCGCATCCATATTGTAGCGGGCGAGGTAGTTCAAGCTAAACTGAGGGGCATTCGGTAACTCGTAGCCACTGATTTCCTTAACTGGCCAGTCAACCACAACCCCAGGCACCGGTGTTGCTTGCACGTCAGGCCCGAAAACCGTATCCACTTCGGTATCGAGGAAAGAGGCGCCCAATACAAAATCCCAGCTCTCACTAGGCGTCCAAAAAAGCTCTAACTCACCACCCATGGACTCCGCGTCAGAATTACGAATTTGCGGGGTACCGCCATTGAACGAGAAGCCTTGATAGTCCTGATAATCGTAGTAGAAAACGGTACCGTTGATACGCGCCTTACCGTCAGCCAGGGTTGACTTGAAACCGGCTTCATAGCTGATTAACACTTCTTCATCGTGTCGGATGGTATCTAAGTCAACACCCGATGACACAGTCCAGTTGCCGCCCTTGATGCCACGATTCCACGACGCAAACAGCAATGTGTCATCGGTCATGCGGTAATCCAACTGGATACGGCCGGCCCAATCGCCGTAATCCACCTCGTCTTGATCACCATTAACCGCCGCTACCTGTGCAGCAAAATCAAACAACAAATCAGGACCTATACCTGCCGCCTCATCGACAAAGGAAGACACAAAAGTCATGTCTTTGTCGTCCTGAGACCAACGCAGGCCAGTGATTAAGGTCAATGCATCACTGATATCGAATTCAGTCTGGCCAAACACCGACCAGTTTCGGGCATCGATCTGATAGTCCTGATCCACCGCCGGTGCAATGGCGTCCTGGGCATAACCGAGTTCCTCAGCAGCACCAAAAGCGGGCGAGCCAGCCGTGCGAGCCTGGTTATCCATGGCTATGTCAAGGTAGTAAAATCCCGTCTGCCATCGGATGTTATCGGTCTCGCCACTGAGACGGAATTCCTGACTGAACTGCTCCTGATCAGCCACAGTGGTGAATTCAATAATGGGCACAGGAATACCGTCACCGTCCTCGGTGTAAAACTTCTCCACCGCCATGTAGTTGGTAATGGATTGCAAGTTCATACCATTGGCGAATTCATGCTGAATATTGAGGGTGTAATTTTCGATCGTGCGATCAAGGTAGCCCGGGTAATCTGAGTAGTGTTCGAAGGGCTCATCGGCATCCCCTTCAAAGATCGCCAAGCCGGCCTCGTTCACCGGCGCAAAACAATTGATCTGACTCTCGCAAAAGAAGATATCGGGTGTGATTTCAGCGGGCGCGCCGATAACATCAGTGACAAACGCTTGGAATTCGGGCGGAATATAGGCGTTATCGTTTGGTCCGTAGGGTAAAAAGTTGTACCCACCGGTAGGGACCTTATCGTCTTTACTGTACTTAATGCCTAGGTCGACCAAAGTATTTTCACTGACATCCCATTGCACGGACAGCCGCCCGGCATAGCCATCCATACCACCGATATCAACACCCGAGGGTGGCGGGAAGTCGTCTGCAGTCAGGGGCGCATCCGCATCACCAAAGGGATAAACCTTAGACTCGATGTAACCATCCATCTCGTTCCAGCGGCCGGCCAAGCGCACGCGCACGCTATCGCTGATGGCACCACCAATAGCACCCTCGATTGCCTTGCGGCCGTAATCACCTGCTTCAGCCTGTAGGTAACCGTTGGTCTCGTCATCGACCGCTTTATTGGTGATGTAGTGAACGAGGCCACCTGTAGCGTTCCGGCCAAACAGCGTGCCTTGCGGGCCACGTAGTACCTCTACCCGCGCCATATCGAACATCTGACCATTAATAGCCTGCATGCTCGAAACATAGGCATCGTCGATGTAGACCGCAATAGGGGCTTCTAGATTATCTGTGAAGTTATTCTGCGATACACCACGTATGTTAAAGGTAGTGAGACTCGGCGAGAACGTGTTCAGCTGCATCCCAGGAATTTGCTGAGTAATGTCAACATTGTTATCAAAACCCAACGCATCGAGTTGCGCTCCATCGTAAGCAGTGACTGAAACGCCCACATCCTGCAGGTTTTGTTCACGCTTCTGGGCGGTTACCACAACCTCTTCGAGTACATTGGCTTCAGTAGTGTGGATACTTAATGCGGTCAGGGCTGCTACGGTGGCAATACTGAGGGGGCTCTTTTTAATCTGAGTCATGATGTGGCTCCGTTGGGAATATATTTTTTTTGCGAACGTCAACATGTGTCGGGAGGACAAAACCCGAACAAACGATCTAGGTAACACGTTACGCTTACTAGCGAGTAAGTCAATATCCGGTAGGACGGTTAGCGTCGGCAATTGTCTCGTAACTGCAAGGTCATGTTTGACCCAGCCGTTGGATCATCTTCAACCCCATTACGCAACGTGCCGATTGCAGAGCACGTCACCTCGACAACATCGCCGGGCTTTAGGTACTTGGGGGGATCGAAACGTGCGCCTGCGCCATTAGGTGTGCCGGTCGAAATGACATCGCCGGGCTTCAGCGTGTAAAAAATCGACAGGTAACTGATCAGATAGTCGAACGGGAACATGAGATTGGCAGTTGTATCCTGCTGCCGCAATTCGCCATTGACCCGTGTTTCCAAGGTCAACCGAGCAGGGTCATCGACCGCATCGGCGGTGACCATGTAAGGGCCAATACTACCCGTACATGGAAAATTCTTACCCTGAGTCACATTGAACTTAGCGTGGCGAACCCAATCTCTAATCGTGCCCTCATTCATCAGGGTGTAACCAGCTACGTAATCCATGGCCCGATCCTGAGGGATGCGATGGCCTTCTCTACCAATCACAATGACAATCTCCCCCTCATAATCAAGCTGGGGGCTCTCGGGTGGTCGCCACAAATTTGCACCGCTACCGGTAAATGACTCAAAGCCTCGCATAAACAAGCTAGGCCACTCTGGGTCTGCCGAGTTGTCTTTGTACTCTGCATTACGGTTAGCGTAGTTCACCCCGATGCATATGATTTTTTCTCCGCGAACAACCGGAGGTAGTAATCGAACGTCCTCGAGGGCGATATCAGGGGCCATGCCAGCCACCCTCGATTCAAGCGCCTCATAGTCGATCCCCTCACGTAACAGCGTCAGGATCGAACCTCCATCACGGGCACCAAGATCGACAATACCGCCAGCGGCTACCACACCCCAGGATTCTGAGCCGGCAGATTCGAAACTAACTAAGCGTGAAGGCATGGTGCTTTCCCTGCGGTGATTAACGGGCGACGGGGTCTGGCGGCAATGACTTGAAGACCCCAATAGTTAACGCGTTACCGTTCTACCAAATGTAAGCGGAAGGGTCTAGCAAGAGAACCCAGCAGGCGGATAATGCGAACGATTTACAGGCTACGAGCCCAGCATGAACGACGAGCCACCATGGGGGAGGAGTAGCTCGAGATCCGTAACGATCAGCCATCGGCACTGTCAGGGGCCGTATCGCTCGAGTGAAACCTCAGGACGGACCTGCTGGTTGCACTCGATAATACCCCTCAAAAGACAATAGACTCCCGGTAAGGACTATGGCCCCAAGTATCATGGCATATCGACAACATCCTTTACCCTTTTTTATTTCATTGTTAGAGCAAAAAAAGGCCGACTTATGCCGGCCAAGTTCAACGTCTTTAAGGACCGCTCAGAATGTATATTCGGCTGTGGCGTACCACTCTCGCCCACGGTTGTAACTACCCTCGATAAAACCAACACCCGGCTGGCTAAAGCCCGAGAACAAGTATAGTTCGTCATTGACATTTTTAACGCCAACCCGCACCCGCCAGGTTTCGTTGGGATCCCATGCCGCACTGAGGTTGAGTAGACCAAATGCATCCTGAGCCAGCAGCGGCGTGTTTTCAGCATCATTGAAGTGGTCGTCTTTCCACGTATAGTCTGCACGCAATAACCAATCACCCATCGAAGTCGGCACGGTGTAATCAATAGATGCGTTGAATGAGTGCTCAGGGGTATTGGCAAATGCAAAGCTCTCATCAATGGTCGCGTTCGGATCGGTAATCTCGGTGTACTCTGCCGATAAATAGGAATAACCCAATAACAGCTGGAGGTTTGGTGTTGGCATTGCCATTATCTCAATCTCCATACCCTCGATAGTCGACTCACCGGCGTTAACGGTAATCGGTGTAATGCCCTCTTGGTTGATGATTTGAAGGTTGGTGTAGTCGGTTGTAAATGCAGCGGCGTTGACACGCACACTGGTGAAGTCAAGCTTTATACCTGCCTCCCAAGTATCCGCTTCCTCTGGCTCAAAGGGACGAACACCCGCCTGAGGATCAACAGTACGACCGGTATACCCCCCTGACTTGAAGCCCGCAGAATAAGAAACATAAGTAAAGACCTGGTCGGACCATCGGTAGTCCAGACTCACGCGAGGCGAAGTATCCGTAAATTTCACTGTATCACTGTCAATGAGTAGCTCAATGGGATTGACCCCCTGGGTTACATGGACCGGGTTGTAGTCTTTCTCGTCCCGGGTATAACGAACCCCAGCGGTAGCACTGAGCTTATCAGTAAAGTCATAGGTCAATTGAGCAAATGTCGCGACCGATGTGTTCTCAACATCATTAGCCTCGTCCAACCACAAATTAATAACAGTTCCCGGAAGCCCAGTGGCTGCGAGGTCGACCTCCAACCCAAGCGGCACTTGAACCCGGTCATAGCCCTCCTCTCGGAAGTAATAAAAACCGGCCAGCCAACTTAAGCGGTCGTCCATTGCTAAGCCCGTAAACTGAAACTCTTGGGAGAATTGCTGATGTTCATAACGGTTGTGAGTGTGGTCCAAAATAATAGGTGAGCTGTCACCATCGCGTCCGAACTCGGACTCGAGGTCACGATAGGCGGTAATAGATTTGAAATCGCCCCAACCGTGGCTGCTGTTCAGGGTTAGTGCCACACCGTACAGGTCGTAATCCGACTGGGAAAACGCATTGCCGTAGGTGGTATGTTCGTCGCCCGTGATCCATCGAGAGTCGTATACAAGGCTGTTTATGTTGAGACCGGGCACCAGTAAGCCCGCCACCGCCGCGTTGTGGGCATCGGCAAGCGCCGCTCCCGTACCGTAAGTGGGTGTAAAGCCCAGCAGTGTCGACGCTGGCGCCGTCTCACGCGCACGAGATACATCAACCGCTAAACGCGCTTGCCAATTCTCTTGGTCATACAGGAACTTTGCTCGGAACGACTGACTGTTGACTTCACCCAAGGCACTACCATCGCCATACACGTTGCCGCCGTAGTACGCATCGGGCGCTGAACCCGCAGGAACGGTTTTTGGCACATAGTCATCCGGGAATGGGAGCCGCTCACCGTAGCCATCTTGAGTTTTGGACGAGAATGCGAATGAACTGGTCAAGCTGTTGCTGATCGGCAATTCAACCCGCCCCCGAACATCCAATCTATTGTCAGTACCGACGGTAACATTCATGGTCCCTGCGGTTTCAAATGCAGGGTCACGGGAGTGCAAAGAAACTGCGCCGCCGATGGTATTGCGGCCAAACAGAGTACCTTGTGGGCCTTTCAGGACCTCTACGCGCTCCACGTCAAGCAAGTCAATAAGGCCACCCACTGAGCGCGATACATATACATCATCCACATAGAGACCTACACCTGGGTCAATCGTGAGCAAGAAGTCGCTCATACCGATACCACGAATAAAGGTTGTCAAGGTTGCCGAGCTACCGCTAATCGCTGCGGTTGGGTCCATCTCAAGGCCGGGCGTCCAATCGGCGACCTGCGCGATATTAATCAGTCCCTTGTCTTCCAAGGTGTCGCCAGTAAAGGCAGTCACAGCAATGGGGACGTCTTGCAGGCTTTCCGATCGCTTACGTGCGGTAACCGTTACCTCTTCGAGTACACCAGCTTGGGCATTGGCATCAAATGCCACCACAGCAGCAATCACTGCTGCGGCGATAATCTTGGGCTGAAACCCCTGTTTTCGTATGTTTGTAGCCACGGTATGTACCCTCTTGTGTGCTTGTTATGAGCTTGTTAAACGCGCCTGACGCCTAAAGTGGTCGGTTAAGACTCTTGCAGCGTAAAGTATAAATAATGCGAAAAATTTGACGCTTTACTGATACGGCAAAACTTCTATTCCGTATAGGAATGTGTCACTTTTGTAACGCTGACCTTGGCGCCATGACGCTGAAGGCATCAATAACAAATATAAACGGGAGAAACTCGTGGTGATTGAAGCAGCCCAGTACAGCACGCAATCAGTGCCCGCAGCTCAACAGCTCGAATATTGGAATGAACTTATATGTCGACGTTTCACATTACTTCAGTGCGAGGCGAAACCCGTTTCAGGCTACCGAGGCAGCCTTGCCACCATCGATTTAGGTAGCGTTCAGTTATCGAAGGTCAATGTTGACCCCGCGGGCGTGTTTCACTCAAACACTCTCGTGGCCAACACTGAGGAAGACGCCATGTTGATGCACCTGCAGGTGAGCGGTGAGAGCATCAACACCCAGCGGGACAGAGTGCAATTTCTACGTGCGGGTAACTATGCGTTCTGCAACACCACTGAACGCTATTCGGTAGAATTTGAACAACCTATGACAATGCTGGTCGCCAAGATTCCGACGCCGGAGTTTCGGCAAAAAACAGGCCTGGATCCCTTCAGCGTAACGTGTAATCACCATGCCATGATCAGCGGCCAGGCAAGTTTGGCAGCCCAGATGACCCTGAGCGCTTGGCGAACGCGCAATAACTATGCCAGCGCACAATCGCGACAAGCGCTGGGTGAAGCCATTCTCTCAACGATAGCGGCGGAAGCGATTAGCCGGTTCAAAACAGAGAAATGCGACGGCAATCGCTATGAATTCGTTTTTGCTAGGGCGCAACGATTCATTGCGCGCCATCTAGCGGATCCGGACCTAGACCAATCGAAAGTCGCCGCGTCGCTTAACATATCAACACGCTACCTACGTTATTTATTTGCACAACACGACACCACGTTTTCCCGCTACTTGCTGGAACAGCGTCTAGTTCGCGCCAAGAACCAATTACTAGGGACGCCTGACTCCCGCGGCCGAGTTTCGCGAATAGCCTACGAGTGTGGGTTTAACAATGTTTCCCATTTTACTCGTGTGTTTACCGCCGAATTTGGCCATCCACCGTCGAAAGTCTATCGATCAGGCTAACGGCGCGTAACGCATTGCCGTGGCGAGCAATTAGTTAACGTGTTACCTTTCTCCTCGATTCGCAGTAATACTTGCCGTCTAAAATAAAGTCCGAGGACACCACGATGACCAGCAACTCCCCCCTTTATGAAAATCTTGAGCGGGCAAAGGGCTTTTTGGCTCGGTTCTCCAGCAGCGTCACCGGACACTACATTAACGGCAAATGGCAAGACACGGATGACGCTGACACCTATGACAACATCGAGCCGGCCAATAATACGAGTCTAGGCAAAGTGGTTGCTGGCACACCGTCCGATATGAATAGTGCCTGTGAAGCTGCAGCTGACGCCTTTGAAGACTGGGCAGATATGCCCGGTGCAGCCCGTAAAAAGCTACTGCATCACTTTGCCGACTTAATTGAGCAGCGAGCCGATGAAATAGCGCTAGTCGAATCGTCAGATTGTGGCCAACCTATACGGTTCATGAAGCAAGCGGCCATTCGCGGTGCCGCCAATTTTCGCTTCTTTGCCGATAAGGCTCCCGAGGCGCGCAATGGTCAATCACTGTTCCAGAGCGACCATACAAACCTGACTATCAGGAGCCCCATAGGCCCAGTGGGGATCATTACACCCTGGAACACGCCCTTTATGCTGGCGACATGGAAAATAGCACCCGCATTGGCCGCTGGCTGCACAGTGGTACACAAGCCTGCAGAGCTGAGCCCACTGTCCGCCACTTTACTTGCCGACATCAGTCAAGAAGCGGGAATTCCACCAGGTGTTTGGAATATGGTACACGGCTTCGGTGAAACGGTGGGCAAGCGATTGACCGAACACCCCGCGATCAAGGCAGTCGCCCTTGTAGGTGAGACAACGACCGGCAGCCACATCATGCGACAAGCGGCTGATACCTTAAAACGAGTTCATTTCGAGCTCGGAGGGAAAAACCCTGTGATCGTATTCGATGATGCAGACTTTGAACGTGCACTCGATGCGGTGGTGTTCATGATCTACAGCTTAAACGGGCAACGCTGCACGTCGAGTTCGCGGCTGCTCATTCAAAATGGCTTAAAAGACCGGTTTCTGAATGCATTGAAGGCGCGGGTCTCGAATCTGCGTGTCGGCCATCCTCTGGATCCCGCAACAGAAGTGGGTCCGTTGGTGCATCGTGGCCATTTCGAAAAGGTATTGGGATACTTCAAAATCGCCGTCGAAGATGGCGCATGCGTCGCGATAGGCGGTCACCGGCGTGATGATTTAGGTGATGGTAATTATGTCGCGCCCACACTCTTTACAGATGCAAGTAACAGTATGCGTATTGCTCGCGAGGAGATCTTTGGACCGGTGCTCACCGCGATCGGTTTCGACGACGAACAACAGGCAATTAGCATAGCTAATGACACCGATTACGGCTTAGCTGGATATATTTGGACCAAAGATACCGGACGCGCGCTGCGCATGGCACAAAAAGTCCAAGCGGGTATGTTGTGGGTTAATTCGGAGAATAATCGGAACCTACCATCGCCCTTTGGTGGCATGAAAATGAGCGGTATCGGGCGTGACGGTGGCGACTACAGCTTCGATTTTTATATGGAGACGAAAAATGTCTGCATCGCCCATGACACCCATACCGTGCCCGTAATGGGCCGTTGAGAGAGGAGTCCAGACATGGGAGATATTGCACTCGCCGCTAAAATTACCCATGTGCCATCCATGTATCTTTCAGAGATGGACGGTCCACACAAAGGCTGCAGAGAAGCGGCCATAGAAGGTCATCGGGAAATTTCTCGTCGATGTAGGGAGCTCGGTGTTGATACCATCGTCGTATTCGACACCCATTGGTTGGTGAATTCGGGTTATCACATCAACAACGCTCCTCACTTCAAAGGGGTGTACACCAGTAATGAGCTACCCCATTTCATCAAAAATATGCCCTACGAATACGATGGCAACACGGCTCTTGGCCAAGCCATCGCCGATTCTGCAGTTGCCACAGGTGTTAACGCGCGCGCCCACAGCGACACCACGCTCGCACTGGAATACGGTACATTGGTGCCCCTGCGCTACATGAATGCCGATCGCCGCTTCAAGGTAGTTTCTATATCGGCGCTATGTACCGTCCATGACCTCACGGACAGTGGTCGCCTTGGCGCCGCAGTGCGCGACGCAGTGGAAAACCACTACGATGGCAAAGTGGCTGTTTTAGCCTCCGGATCACTGTCCCATCGCTTCGCACAAAATGGCGTCTCTGAACAGTTCTTGCACAAGGTATGGTCACCCATGCTTGAACACATGGACCACGAGGTTGTGCGCATGTGGGAGCGAGGCGATTGGGCTGAGTTTGTGGCGATGCTGCCGGAATACGCTGAAAAATGCCACGGCGAGGGTTTCATGCATGATACTGCCATGCTCCTCGGCGTCATGGGATGGGACCAGTATCGGGGCAAAGTGGAAGTACTGACACCTTATTTTGGTAGCTCAGGTACCGGCCAAATAAACGCCATCTTCCCCCTTGTCTGAGAGTAAAGCATGCCGCACTTTATCGTTGAATACGCTAATAATCTTCCGGATGAAGTGCTGGCGGTCGATGCCTTACTGAACACGCTCTGCCAGACCGCGGTGGCAACAGGTCTTTTTCCCGAAACAGGCCTGCGTGCCCGCGCCTACCGAGCCGATTGTCAACGGGTAGCCGGTGGCGATCCAAATACCGGCTTTGTGCATGTCTCAATGAGCGTTGGGCAGGGTCGCGAGCTTCAGGCACGCCAATCAGCCGGCGAAGCCATTTTTGATGCGCTGAAAACCCACATGAAACCATTGATGGCGGAGCGAAAAATTCTCTTGTCCTTTGAGATGCGGGAAATCGATAGCGTTAAGTTCAATTTCAAAAACATCTGAGGTCGCCATGTTGGACACCGATGCCATTCAGGCCGCAGCCCACGCACTTTATGAAGCTGAAAAGACACGCCAGCAAACACGTGCGGTCACACTGCAGCACCCTAATATGGACATGGATGACGCCTATGCGATTCAGCGCGCCTGGGTTGACCAAAAGATTGCGGATGGGGACCGAATCAGTGGCTACAAGATTGGATTGACTTCAAGGGCTATGCAGCAAGCCATGCACATTGACACCCCCGACTTCGGTATTTTGCTAGAGAGTATGGCTTTCCCAAATAACGCGGTGATCAATACCGGCGATTTCTGCGACCCACGAATTGAAGTCGAATTCGGCTTTGTCATGAAAAAACCGCTGCGTGGCGAGCACGTAACCGTCGCTGAGGTGCTTGATGCCACCGACTACATCGTTCCCTCGCTCGAGCTTATTGCAGCAAGGAGTTATCGTGTTGATCCCGACACTGGCTATACCCGAAAAGTATTTGACACCATATCGGACAATGCAGCTAACGCGGGTTATATCGTGGGTGATCAGCGCATTAACCCAACTGGAATCGACTTGCGCTGGGCGGGAGCCATTCTCTACCTCAACGGTGAGGTTGAGGAGACAGGACTTGCAGCGGGGGTCATGGATCACCCAGCCCACGGGATCTGCTGGGTTTGCAAACGATTTGCGAAACACGGCATAGGCCTAGAACCCGGTCAGTTTGTGCTGAGTGGCTCTTTTACCCGACCGGTAGTTGCTCGCCCGGGTGACCATATGGTTTGCGACTACGGCTCGCTGGGACACATCACAGTCAACTTCGTTTAGAGGCCCGCAATGGAGTTGCCCAAAAATCGATTTCTTACTCGTCTCAGGCTTCAGCGCACACTGTGGGGTTGTTGGCTCGGCTTGCCGGATGCGAACGTAGCCGAAATAGCAGCAGGTGCTGGTTTTGATTGGCTACTTATCGACCATGAGCATGCCCCTTTTGAGTTGAGCGATGTGATGGCGCATTTGCGCGCGATTGAACCCTATGACGTCGCACCATTAGTGCGCCCAGTTAATGGGGACCCCGCGCTATTGAAGAAATTTTTAGAGATGGGGGCACAAACCTTCATCATCCCCATGATCGACACTGCTGAACAGGCTAGCGCCTGCGTCAACGCGGTCTACTACCCCCCAAAAGGTCTGCGCGGAGTTGGCACGTCTTTGGCCAGAGCGGCACGTTGGAACCAAGTAGACAACTACTTACACAGAGCCAATGACGAAATTTGCCTCATCGTTCAAGCGGAGACACTAACGGCACTCGCTAATCTCGATGACATCTTGGCTGTCGACGGCGTCGATGGAGTTTTTATCGGCCCCTCGGATTTGGCGGCGTCAATGGGTATCATTGGTCAAGGCGATGATCCCCAACTGATTGAAGCCTGTATTACGGCCATACTAAAGATCAAAACGGCGGGCAAAATCGCCGGCATTCTCACGATGAGCGAACCCATGATTGAGCGCTGCATCGCTGCTGACACCGACTTCATTGGCGTTGCGGTCGATACATTACTGATCGGTAATGCTATGCGCTCCGCGGCCGATGCACGCATCAAAAGCCGATTAGCAGCGCAGTAACAAAATCAACTGCGAGGTACCAATGCAAGCACGCGACAAGGGCTACCCGAACCATCCCGAATCTTAAGCGGTGCCGCAATCAAAACGGCACCCGTAGGAGGAAGCTGATCCAGATTGGTAAGACTCGCCAAACCGCACTTATTGGCTCCATGCATCAGATTGTGGCAGGGGAACATGGGTTCCTGACCAGAGGCTTGCCCCGCATCCGTACCCACGGTTTCAGTTCCGACGCCGATGATGTCCCGCTCTTCGGCCAAAAACGTGATCG
>PR_CR_10_Liq_2_inCRDRAFT_1000112_pt1 | contig 23808 bp, 17 predicted proteins | sample PRCRCaboRojoPR_FD_10245 | JGI IMG/M metagenome (IMG submission 10245) | reverse complement strand
CCCCTTACGTAGCGCTGCTATGCGCGGGAACATCCGCCTTGATTAGCCTCAAAATTCGCTCCCACTCAACCCATAAATTAACACTTGACAGACCACTAGCTTAAAAGATAAAGTAGGTAGTACGCAAGGAGATATTATGTGACAAGGTCCATCGATTGGGGTTCTGATTGTGATTAGCAGTCAAATTCGCTAGTAAGGTCATGGTCCAATTGTAATTCAGGAAATAATTTATGGACAAGGTAGAGCGAAGCCTGGAGCTGTTAAATTGAGTGCTGGTACCTGGGTTGGGCCCAACGCTTGAGGAAAGCCACTCATTGATGAGAAGTTGATTAGTCAAAATCAATTGGGAGCGGGAGTTGGGCAGCCATACCCGTCGGTAAAATAGAGAAAAATAAGCTTGCCACCATTCTCTGTCGATATCAAAATCGTTATCGATCACCTGTGTACCCTCAAATATATGCAGAATATCCAGCCTCCCCCCGAAGCCGTGGCTGCCATTGTTTTGTGGAACAATACGGTGCCGTTCATATTCCAGAAATGCACCGCCCGAAAGATCCACCCTTCTGATGTTGTTGAGTTCATCATCTCTTAGTAGTTGTCCCATTGCGGCGCCCTGAATACCGTAGGTGAACTGCGAGCCATGTCTCAATGTGGCCCGGTTGGCAAATGCCCAGTTATCATTGAGAATGGCAAAAAGGTCGAAGCTTTCTGTCTCAATAAGGCCCGATTCCAGGAGCGTTTGATTAAGTTGCTTAAGCTCATAAATTCGGCGGCGGCGGAAATCAAAGACCCGGTTGCCAATAATATCAGTAATTGTTCGGGCTAGTTGGTCAATATTTTCACTGGCATAGGTGTTGACGACCCCTGCGGCTTTTAAATCCTGCATGATCCAGGTAGCCAGCAGTGCGTCCTCTGCAAATTCAATCCGGCCCATGCCTCTGAAAAGGGAAGGCGTCAATGATAGTCTCGACGCAGCGAAATCATCGGGTGTATTATTGCCCTGTTGCGTAGCATCGAGCCCTCCACTCCATCCCCAAAATTTATCGCTACCAGGTTTATAGAAAAGCCGGCTCATGGATAAATCGACTTCCAAACTGTAAGTGGTTTCTGTTGAAGGAAGCTGAACTGGCGAGGAATTGTTTCTGGAATCTACATTAAGGCTAAGCGTTGACCGGATCGAGTTCGTCGCTATGACCGTATCCGTAAGGCGGTTGAGAAATCCATTCCCCCAAGAAAGGATACCAAAATCGTTATTTGGCCTTCTGGTTCTGTCGTAGAAGCCACTTATTGAAGCACGGCTATCAAGTGAAAGCCCGGGCCGCCGTTCATAGCGGGCTTTGTACTGGCTAAGATCATAAAGGCTATTCTGCGCCAATAGTGCAGACGTGCAGGCCAGAAGTGCAACGCAAACGAAATATCTGAAAAACATGAGCACGTAATTTGGGGTTGATTAAATACAGATTTTAGAGATATTTGGCTTTCTGAAGAAAAAGCTGCATTATCAGGCGTAAATTACAAAGCTTTTTGCGTTTTCAAAACCGTTAGAAAGAGGGCAGCCCTGCGGTGCCCCTTGCTTCTGGCTGTTTCGCAAGGTAGAATCAACCACATGACTCAAAAAATTAACTATATGCTGCCTATACTTTGTGGACTTGTCATGACACTTTTAAGTTGCCAACCCGCCAATGACAAGGCTGCTGATCAGTCTACAGGGCTGACACTGGCCCCGGACTTTTCCTTTGACTACCGCCTTGGTGACCCCGACTGGACTTTCAATCTCCCGCATGATCTGGAGGAAATCTCAGGGCTCGGGATTTCAGAAGACGGAGAGGAGCTCGTAGCCGTGCAGGACGAAGACGGCATTCTCTTTTTTATCAATCCTTACAACGGGGAGGTCACAAGGGAGGCAAAGTTCTGGAAAGACGGCGACTACGAAGGCGTGGAATGGGTGGGCAATACCATCTATGTAGTCAAAAGCACTGGTACCATTTATGAGGTTATAAATGCTGCGGAAGCTAATCAAAAAGTAGAGAAATACAATTTCTTCCTCAACGACGATAACGATGTCGAGGGGCTGGCTTATGATAAAGCCAACAACCGCCTTTTGCTGGCCTGCAAGGCACAGGCAGGGCATGAGGTGGAGTACTCCCACAAGAAAGGGATATATGCCTTTGACCTGGAGGACAAAGCGTTGCATGAACAACCGGTCTACTTTGTGGATGCAGACTCTGTACGGCACTATCTCGATCAGGCTCCGGCTATCCGGAAACTGGAAAAGCTGATGGAGTTTTTCGACCCCGATGAAGCTTTTGGGTTTAGTCCTTCTGCTATCGCGATACACCCGCTGACCGGGCATTTGTACATTGCCTCTTCGGTTGGCAAGATGCTTTTAGTGCTCGACCGCTCCGGGCGGATTTTGCACATTGAGAAGCTCAGCAAAAAAGTACACCCTCAACCTGAGGGCCTCTGCTTTGACCCCAATGGCGGGCTCTACCTGTCTAACGAAGGCAAAGGCGGTACGCCCAAATTCTACCGGTTCAATTTAAAACCACGGAATTAGCGGCCTGGCCCAAGAACCTCTTGCTGGTTCAGGGTGTTGTTCCCAAATATATAGCAAACTATATAAGTCAAGGCCAGAAAAGGCGCGTTGAGCTTGTTTAAGTGCTGTATTTACCTGATTATTGTGGTGCTTTTCGGCAGCACGAAGGCAAAACTCTTTCATAACCCAATATACCCACGGCCCTTATGAGCGTAGTAGAAATGAAAGTCCCCACCATCGGCGAATCCGTCACAGAAGTGACCCTCTCCCAATGGCTTATTGCGGACGGCGACTTTGTCGAACTTGACCAACCCATTTGCGAATTTGAATCGGATAAAGCCACCCTCGAATTTCCGGCAGAGGCTTCCGGCAAGCTGATCCACGTAGCGGCGGAAGACGATGACCTGGAAATCGGTGCGCTTGTAGCCAAAATCGACACAAGCGTCAGTAAAGAAAGTGGTGGTGGAGATGCGCCAAAGGGCGAAGCTCCTGCTAAGGAAGAATCGGCTCCCAAAAAGGAAGAAACGAAAGAGCCTGCCACGGCAGAAGCCTCTGAAAGCGAAGACAGCTACGCTGCCGGCCATCCGTCTCCGGCTGCTGCCAAAATTCTGAAGGAAAACGATATTGACCCGCAGGTGGTCAAAGGTACGGGCAAAGACGGCCGCATCACTAAAGAGGATGCTCAAAAAGCCGTGGAAGCTAAAAAGCAGGCACCGGCACCCAGCCCGGCACCGGCAAAAGAGGCTCCGGCAAAAGAAGCGCCATCTAAGCAGGTCGTCTTCTCTTCCAGCGAAAACTTCAGCCGGGAGACTTCCTCGAAGAAGATGAGCCGTATGCGCCGCACCATTGCCAAGCGCCTCGTCAGTGCAAAGAATGAAACGGCCATGCTCACCACCTTTAACGAGGTCGACCTGACTGAGGTGATGAAGCTGCGCAAGACTTACCAGGAGCGCTTCGTCGAGAAGTACGGCATCAAACTGGGCTTTATGTCGCTTTTCGCGAAAGCCTGTGCTAAGGCACTCATGGAAATGCCGGATGTGAACGCTAAACTTGACGGCGACAACCTGGTGTACCACGATTACGCTGATGTGTCCATCGCGGTCTCTACACCGAATGGACTGGTAGTGCCTCCGGTACACAACGTAGAGTCGCTATCCTTTGCAGAGATTGAATACAAAATCAAAGAACTGGCGACCAAAGCCCGTGACGGCAAACTCACCCTTGAGGAAATGTCAGGAGGGACCTTCACCATCACCAACGGCGGCATCTTCGGCTCCCTGCTGAGTACGCCCATCCTGAATGAGCCGCAGTCGGCTATTCTCGGCATGCACGGCATCAAAAACCGGCCAATGGCGATTGACGGTGAGGTGAAAATCCGCCCGATGATGTACCTGGCCCTGTCCTACGACCACCGGGTGATTGACGGCAGTACCTCTGTGACTTTCCTGGTGAAAGTCAAAGAATACATTGAAGATCCGGTAAGTATGCTGCTTGACCTGTAGGTCCTACGTATTACCGGTATAAAGAAAGCCCCCGTCAGCATTGGTTGGCGGGGGCTTTTGTGTGTAATGTAACAGGATTTAATCTTCCAATATCGCCTGATAAAGCACCTCGTGCAAACGGGGCCGGATGCTCAATTCATAGAGCTTCCGGTTCTCCCGGGTAGGGTAGACCCGGTTGGACAGGAAGACCAGCAGAAGCCCACTTTCCGGATCAGCCCAGGTAAAAGTACCGGTATAGCCACTGTGCCCAAAGCTTGAGGAGCTTGCAGATGCAGCCACATAACTCCGGGTCGAATCGTACTCAATCATAGGCTTATCAAAGCCCAGCCCCCGGCGGTTGCCCTCATCGCAGTACTGGCAACGGGTAAATTCTGCCACGGAGGCCGAGTCGATCATTTGTTCGCCTGCTGCCCGGCCGTTGTTCATGTACAGATGCATCAGTTTAGCCAGGTCCCTTGCATTGGCAAACAGCCCGGCATTGGCGGAGATGCCGCCCATCATGGCTGCGCCTTCGTCATGCACATAGCCGTGCAGTTGCTGCATGCGGAAGAAGGTGTCCTGCTCGGTCGGTACAATATGGGATATATCAAACTCCTCCAGCGGGCGATAACCAAGGGTGAACGCACCAAGGCGGTGGTAAATATTTTGGTCCAGGTATTCAGTGTAAGCCGTGCCGCTAAGGTCTGCTACGATCTCGGGCAGCAGGTAGAACAGCAGTCCGGAGTACACGTATCCCGGTTCTTCATTCAGAGGCGACTTTTTGATGGCTTTGTAAATGCGCTTTTTGTACTTCCGGTGCAGCCAAAGATCATCTGTCACATAAATGGGGAACCGCTTCGAGGAGTCTGCCTTAAATGTGAACCAGCGGAAACGGCCGTCATTAACGCGCTCATTGTCCCATTTTTTTTGCCATGGATAACGGCTATGCCCCCGGAGTGTGCCTTTCCAGTATGGGATCCAGGGCCGCAGGCGGGCATTGTGGGCCAGCATGGACCGGAAAGTCAGTCCGCCCTTGTCAGACCCTTTGAATTCGGGCATATACTTTTCGAGCGGTGCATTGAGCTGGAATTGCCCTTCTCCGTGCAGTTTCATCAGCGCTGGCAGGGCAGATGATATTTTGGTTACGGAAGCCAGATCGTAGAGGTCATCTATGGAGACTGCCTGTGTGTTTTCAAAGGTGTGGTGGCCAAATGCCTTGTGGTACACCACATTGCCATGCCGGGCTACGAGGACCTGAGCCCCCGGGTAAGCACCTTTGGCAATCCCTTCTTCCACGATAGTCGCAATACTGTCCTCAAGCAAAGCCTGATTCAGGTCTGCATAATCGAAAGGGGTATATCGGAGGTGTTCTCCTCCGGGGTAAGTGTAGCCGTCGCCGGTCCGCAGGTCTGTGCCCCTAAGGCCGCCCCGTAGTTTGCCCTGAGCGCCTACTGCCCCAAAAATAATCTGGGCTGCCACCACGGTCCCCATCTCTTCGTGAGAGGGCGTAATGAGCATGCCGTGGGCTTTACGCAGGAAAGGCATAACCTGAAGCACGCTGCCGTCGCCGTTGATAAACACCAGTGTTGGCAGTTGCTCAATGAGTGGCTTTATGAAATCCTGGTAGTTGTATACGGCTGGTACCTGTCCGGCAACAGGGATGTCCTCCAGCTCCAAAATAAACAGGTTAAATTTTTTACGCTGTTCGGCCAGCCACTCCTCCGTAATGTCAAAAGGCGTATTGACGTGCGTTACCGGCGCGTATTTGTTCAGGGTTTCGAGGAAGGGGCCGGTTTGTAACTGCCCGAAGCTGATGTGAGCGATCCGTAGTGTATCCAACCGTTTCAGAGGCAGCAGTTCGTCCTGATTGATCAGTACGGTGGTGGCCTGCTCTGCCCTTTTGAAGGATAGGCTGGCTTTGAGGTCCTCAGAAGGCTGCCCGGTCAGGAGCAGGGGCAGGGCCAAAAAAAGAAAAGCAAGTAGAAGTACCCGTTGCATTTAAGTTTATATTTTGTCATATTAATGTGCTGCAACAAAAGTACACATCTGAACTCCAATTCCCATGAAGCGATGCTTACCCATATTTTTCCTTTTGATGTCCGCTACCCTGATGGCTCAGCCAGAGCAGGAAGACAAAAGCCTGGACATTCTTTACCGCATGCTGTACGAGTCGGAGGTATTTAGCGAAATCTTTACTGGTTTTGCCCTTTACGACCCGTCGCAGGAGCGCTTTCTGACGGAGAAAGATGCCGGGAAATACTTCACACCGGCTTCCAACACCAAAATTCTTACGCTCTACACGGCACTCCGGGTGTTGGGAGACTCCATTCCGGCTTTCCGGTATGCCGTCACCGGAGACAGCATGGTGATTTGGGGTACGGGCGACCCCATGTTCCTGCACCCTGCATTACCAGGGGATACGGTAGGTTTGGCTTTGTTGAAGGACACGACCTGCCAGTTATTCTTCAGCGCACATAATTACAAGGACGAACGCTTTGGCCCCGGCTGGGCCTGGGATGATTACGGGTACAGCTATCAGCCTGAGAAATCTTCTTTCCCGTTGTACGGCAATCAGGTCTGCTTTAGTCGCATCAAAACCGGTGAAGGCATCTCTGCTTATCCCCCCTACTTCCGGCAAAGGCTGGTCTATAACCCCCGGATGGACGGTACATACCCCCGGATATTGCGCAGAGAATATAGCAACGACTTTGAGTATAATGACCCGGCACTATCCGGCCCGCCATTTGAGCGTACGCGCCCCTTTAATGTCACGCCTACCCTGATTGCCCAACTGCTAAGCGACACCCTCCACAAACCGGTCGGTTGCCTGGACCTGACCCATCTGCCGCCCTTGCACGTAAAGACGCACTACCGGGTTGTCCCTGATACGCTTTACCGTAAACTCATGCAGGAAAGTGACAACTTCATTGCCGAGCAATTGCTGCTCGCCTGCTCAGAGAAAATATCCGGCAGTCAAAGCACGGCTGAAGCCATACGCTATGCGCAGGACAGCCTTTATGCCGGCTTACCGGACCGCCTGCTGTGGCGCGATGGCTCAGGTTTGTCCCGGTACAATCTCTTTACGCCCCGGACGATGGTCGGCGTGCTTGATCTTATCCGGCAGGAAAAGCCCGCAACGTGGCGGCACAGCGTATTCCCCGCCGGTGGGGTCTCCGGCACCATTGAAGACCTCTACGCTAACCGTCAGGGCGAGCCCTACGTATTTGCCAAAACCGGCACCCTGAGCAATAAGCACTGCCTGAGCGGCTATCTGCTGACCGCCTCTGGCCGGGAGCTCATTTTTAGCTTTATGCACAACAACTACGTGCAGGGCACTGCCCCCGTCAAAAAGGAAATGCAGCAAGTGCTGGAGTTCATCCGTGATAACTTCTGATTTGTTAAAGCCAGGCAACGGGCGTATATTTCCCCTAAAAATGACCAGCGACTACGGATTTCTTTCCCTCCTGCCCCCGGTGATTGCAATTGTGTTAGCTATTGCGACGCGGCAGGTCTATGTTTCCCTTCTGTTTGGGATCTGGTTGGGTTGGATGATCATCGATGATTTCAATCCTATACAGGGCAGTTTTGATACGGTGGAAGCGTTGGTCAATGTTTTTCAGGAGCCTGGGAATACCCGTACCATCATGTTTTGTGCGCTGGTTGGCGCACTGATTATTTTCATTCAGCGTTCGGGCGGGGTGGAAGGCTTCATTAAGCATGTCAACCGCCTGCTACATCACTACGAACAAAAGCAGAGCGGGAGTAACCGCATTATCGTGCAGCTGCTGGCCTGGCTGACCGGCTTGCTCATTTTTGTGGAATCCAGCATATCCGTGCTGACGGTGGGCGCTTTGTACCGCCCGGTATTTGACAAGCTGGGCATTTCCCGGGAAAAACTGGCCTATGTGGCGGATAGCAGTTCAGCACCTTCGAGTATCATTATCCCGTTCAATGGTTGGGGCGCGTTTATTATGTCGCTGCTGGTGGCAGAAGGTTTTACCGATCCTTTCGCTACGATGATCCGGGCAGTGGGGTATAATTTTTACCCCTTTCTGGCGCTCATTTTGGTGCTCATAATCGTGATTTCCGGAAAGGATTTCGGTCCGATGCGGGCAGCGGAACGCCGGGCGCGGGAGGAAGGCAAACTGCTCAGTGATGGGGCTCAGCCTATGATTTCCGATGAACTCACGGATGTGGAGACTGTTCCGGGGGTGAAGCCCAAAGCCTACAATATGGTGCTGCCTATTCTGGTCATGGTGCTTATGATGCCTGTTATGCTTTCGGTGACCGGCTGGGCAGGTGCCATGGAGCGCATGCCTGAAGCCACCTTCTTCAAAAAAGTAACCTACGCGATTGGTCAGGGTTCTGGCTCTACTTCCGTGCTTATTGCCGTTATTGTCTCCACCCTCTTCGCGATGCTGCTCTACCGGGCACAGGGTATTATGAAGTGGAAAGAGATGATTGACCTGACGCTAAAAGGCATTTCCGGTATGATGCCGCTGGCGTTGCTCATGATGTTCGCCTTCGCGATTGGTGCCGTTTGTAAAGAGTTGGGGACCGGGCAGTACGTAGCAGATGTGGCCAAAGCTTGGCTATCCCCAAATTTGGTGCCTTTTATTGTTTTTTTGGTAAGCTGTTTTATTGCCTTCTCCACAGGGACCTCTTGGGGTACTTTTGCCATCATGATTTCCATTGCGGTGCCTATGGCTAAAGGGATGGGAGCGGATGTGTACATGACCATAGCCGCAGCCTTGGGCGGCGGTGTATTTGGGGACCACTGCTCACCAATTTCCGACACGACCATACTTTCAAGCATGGCTTCTGCCACCGACCATATTGACCACGTCCGAACCCAATTGCCGTATGCCCTGACTGCGGGGGGGATTGCCGCCCTGTTTTACCTCATCATTGGCCTGGCCGGATAAAGTGAGAACCATCCTACCGGCGTACTGTTAGCATTTTGGCAATGCTATTAATATGCCCAATGACCCTTGGATTAAGACCGGACAGGATTGGTTTGAAAAGCAAGGCTGGAAAGCTTTTCCCTTTCAGCTGGAAGCCTGGCGTGCCTACCTGGAGGGCTATAGCGGGGTAGTCAATGCCCCTACCGGTAGTGGGAAGACCTATTCCATGGCCATTCCCATACTTCTGGAATGTCTCCGGGCGCGGGCTGAGCATCCACAACATGGGCAAAAGGGGCTGCAAGCTATTTGGATCACCCCTATCCGCGCACTGACCAAGGAAATTCAATCGGCCATCAACCGGGCAGCTCAGGATTTGGGGCTGGACTGGGAAGTTGCCGTGCGTAGCGGCGATACAAGCTCAAGCGCCCGGCAAAAGCAAAAACGCAAGCCTCCTCAGGTGCTCATCACCACTCCGGAGAGCCTGCACCTGCTGCTGGCTAGTAAAGGCTACCCCAAGTTTTTCGGCAATCTGCAAGCCGTGGTGGTCGACGAATGGCATGAGCTGATCGGATCCAAGCGCGGCGTGCAGATGGAGCTGGCCCTGTCCCGCTTCAAAGGCTTCCTGCCTGACCTGAAAGTCTGGGGTATTTCCGCTACGATCGGCAATATGGAAGAAGCGGTAGCCGCGCTGATGGGCAATACGCCCCCTGAAAAATGTTGGGTCATCCGGGCGGATATTCCCAAGGTCATCGAAATTGAATCCGTGCTGCCGGATGAGGTGGACCGCTTTCCCTGGGCGGGGCATTTGGGCATTAAACTAGTGGAAAAGATCATTCCCATCATCAATGGCAGCCAAAGCACCCTCATTTTTACGAATACCCGGGCGCAGTGCGAGATTTGGTACCAAAAGCTACTCGATGTAGCGCCTGAGCTGGCCGGTGCCATTGCCATGCACCACGGTTCCATCAGCCGGGAACTGCGGGACTGGGTGGAAGATGCGTTGCACGAGGCCCGGCTGAAAGCTGTCGTCTGCACATCGAGCTTAGACCTGGGCGTAGATTTTCGCCCGGTGGAGACCATTATACAGATTGGGAGCCCCAAAGGCGTGGCACGGTTTATGCAGCGTGCCGGCCGCAGCGGTCATCAGCCGGGGGCCACCAGTAAAATCCATTTTGTGCCCACCCATGCACTGGAGCTCATCGAAGCGGCTGCATTGCGCCGGGCCATTGCAAATGGAGAGCTGGAAAGCCGCCTGCCTTACATCCGGTCCTTTGATGTGCTGGTCCAGTACCTGGTGACGCTGGCGGTTTCTGAAGGGTTTCGCCCGGCAGAAATTTTACCGGAAGTCAGAGGCACTTTTGCCTACGCCAGCATGACCGATGAGGAGTGGGCCTGGTGTCTGGACTACATCCGTTCGGGCGGGCAGGCGCTGCAAGCCTACGATGAGTACAACAAGGTAGAAGTTCAGGACGGGCTGTACAAGGTGGAAAGCCGCCGGGTCGCCATGCGCCATCGGTTGCAGATAGGCACCATCACCAGTGATGCCTCGATGAAGGTGAAGTATGTGAGTGGCAAATTTATTGGAACGATTGAAGAATGGTTTGTCACACAGCTCAAGCCGGGAGATAACTTTTGGTTTGCCGGGCGAAGTTTGGAATTGGTCCGGATCAAGGATATGATGGTACAAGTCAAAAAGAGCCACAAGAAGAAAGGAAAAATTCCGGCCTGGCTGGGCGGTAAACTGCCCCTGTCTTCCCAATTGTCAGCTTCTCTGCGCTTCAAAATGGCACAGTTGAGCCGGGCAGAGCTCACTGATGTCGAGCTACAATGCCTGTCGCCACTCATTGAGACGCAGGCTTCGCGCTCCCGGGTACCGAAAGAGGGGGAGTTGCTGATGGAGTCCTTTACCAGCCGGGAAGGGCATCACCTGCTGGTTTATCCATACGAGGGTCGTTTTGTGCACGAAGGCATGGGGGCATTAATTGCCTACCGTATCTCCCGATTGCAACCCATCAGTTTTTCCATTGCCATGAATGACTATGGGTTTGAGTTGTTGTCGGACACGGAAATACCGATTGAGGAGGCGCTGAACGCCGGATTGTTCAGCACCGCTAACCTGCGGGAAGACATACAGGCCAGTATTAACGCAGCGGAAATGGCGAAGCGTCGGTTCCGTGATATTGCCAGTATTGCCGGGCTGATTTTCAAGGGCTATCCGGGCAAACAAAAGAAAGAGCGGCACCTGCAGTCCAGTTCGCAGCTGTTTTTTGAGGTCTTCAACGACTACGAGCCGGAGAACTTACTGCTAATGCAGGCCTATGAGGAGGTCCTGGCGTTTCAGCTGGAAGAAGCCCGGTTGCGGGCGGCGCTTCATCGGATTAATCAGCAGGAGATTGTGCTGACCCATCCGGGGCGATTTACTCCGTTTGCTTTCCCGATTATAGTGGATCGGCTGAGGGAGCGGCTCAGCAGCGAAAAACTGGAAGACCGCATCAAGCGTATGAAATTGCAGTTGGTGAAGGATTAAGACGTGCCGGCGTCAAAATTCAGTCTTGAGGAGCGGCACAAAAATGATACCTTTCGGAAACTAGTGCGACTAGACCGAATTATTGGAAATATTTTCAGGCCTGAGCATTTTTTGACACCTGGATTTTCAACTTTTTAATCAGCTGTTAATCAGTTTGATAGATTATCCTACTAAATACAAACGACATGCAGGAAAGACTTCTACTCACTTGGATGCTGGTTCTAACCGGCGCTACGTTTCTTTTTTCACAAGACTACTCCAGCTGCGATGGCGAGCGCTACCGGCAGGATGTATTTGATGCGGTGACTGTAACGACCGGGGTTCAGTTTGGCTCAAATACTACTATAGGCGGTAACCCACAAGATTTATTTATGGATGTGTATGAGCCAGAGGGTGATACAGCCTCCATTCGCCCTACAGTGGTGATGGCATTTGGTGGTGCATTTGTAGTGGGGCAGCGAGAGGATCTTGATGGGCTGTGCCGGGCGTTGGCCCGCAAAGGTTATGTTGCAGCCACGATTGACTACCGCCTTTTTGACGCCGGTATCCCTGTGGATTCCAATCAAATGCATGATGTGGTGGTCAAGGCGATCGGTGATATGAAAGCCGCCATCCGGTACTTAAGGGAAGATGCAGCAACCTCCAATCAGTTCCGGGTGGACACCAATCTGATTTTTGCCGGTGGTATCTCTGCGGGTGCAATCACAGCTGCCCACGTTGCTCATTTGGACGAGACCGATGATATTCCAAACTACCTCCAGAACATCATTGCTAATAACGGTGGCATTGAAGGCAATAGCAGCGATAACTATCAGTACAGTTCTTCGGTAGCCGGGTTAGTCAACTATTCCGGCGCTCTGAAGGATGCCCGTTTTATTGATGCGAATGACCCACCGCAATTCAGTGTGCACGACGAGGGCGATGGCGTGGTGGTGTACGATAATGGTTTGGTCTTCGCAGGCCCGATCGTGCTGGTCTATTTGGAAGGCAGCTTCAGCATGGACCAACAGGCAGAAGCAGTAGGCGTGGAAAGCCGTCTGATTACCTATCCGGGCAACGGGCACGTCAGCTACTTCACGAGCAATGCGGACCAGTATGAGGCAGAGGTGGAAGCGGCAACGGCTACGTTTCTGGCTGACCAGATTTGTGGGGAAATCTCAGATGCAAAGACTTTGGAGCCCTCCTTCAGCGTCCGTGCTTTTCCCAATCCGCTCCCTGTACAACAGCCACTCCGCCTGATAGTAGAAGGTTATTCCGGGCCGTTGCAATTTCGGTTGTTAAGTATAAGTGGCGTATCTGTAGCAGAGCAGGTCGTTGCTGCCGGTACGACGGAATCAATCGATTTGCCTGCATTGCCACGAGGCGTATATGTTATTGAGTTGCGCCCTTCTGATAGCAAAGGCGCTGCGGTCAGGCAACGTATTGTGATTCAGTAAGCCAAGATGAACGATAACCTGAGTCAAATCAAGGGAATCCAATTGCACGAGATTAAGGGGCAGCGTTTCTGGCTGCACCCTTTCCGTGCGGTGTATTGGGAAGAAGAGGCTGCGTTGTTGATTGCGGATTTACACCTGGGCAAGGCACAGCACTTCAGGAAAGCAGGGATTGCTGTCCCGGCATCATTGGGGCAGGAGAATTGGGACCGGCTTATCAGTTTGTTGTGGGACTTTCAGCCGGGTAGAGTCTTGTTTTTGGGCGACCTTTTCCACAGCGACTACAATTCAGATTGGGAAGAATTGGTGGCCCTGGCCCATCAGTTTGACGATATCAGCTTTGAGTTGGTCGTTGGCAATCATGACATTCTCACCCCTGAAGCCTACCGGGCGGCACGCCTGAAAGTGCATGAGGAGCCTTATGTGGTGGGCCCCTTTCTTCTGTCGCACCATCCTATGGATGAGATCCCGGAAGGCTTTTGCAACCTTGCAGGGCATATACATCCGGGAGTAGTTCTGGAAGGCATGGGGCGGCAGCGTATGCGATTACCCTGTTTTTGGTTTGGTGCGCAGCAGGTGTTGCTCCCTGCTTTTGGGGCGTTCACCGGTACAGCGGTGATTAGACCGAAGGCAGGAGACCAGGTGTACGTACTGGCAGAGGAGCGTGTGTTGAAGGTTTTTTAGTTGTTGGATTTGTTATTGATGGTATCGCGAAGTTTGGCTGCGCTCTCGTAATCTTCCCGTTCAAGCGCCCGTCCCAGAAAGGTCTCCAACTCTTGTACAGAGTATTCATGCAAGGGCTTATTAGGGTCGGGTTGAGTGGGAGCAGGCTCAGGAGCGTCCCCCTCGTAGATGATTTCGGTATCTTCAGCTGGCAGTGCTGCTTCGGAAAGTACGGGCTCATATGTATAGATGGGGCAATCGAAGCGAACGGCCATAGCGATGGCATCCGAAGAGCGCGCATCAATGGAAAATTGCTGGCGGGAAGCGTCTTCGCATTGCAGCCGGGCGTGGAATACCCCCTCTTCGATACGGTCAATAACCACTTCTTTGAGCTCCCCGTGAAAGGCAGCGATCGTATTCTTCAGGAGGTCGTGCGTCATCGGTCGGCCTACACTGATGCCCTCTAACCCTATGGCAATGGCCTGGGCTTCATAAGGACCGATAACAATCGGGAGCCTTCGGGATGCCTTACCATCTTCAAGAATGATGATGAAGTGTTCGGGCGTGGAGTCGCTTTTAGCCTGGCCGAGTATGCGGAGTGGTATCTTATCCATGGAAGTGCGCTTTTCTGATGTGGTACTTATCTATACAGTCAGAGCGCTCGTTTGTTGCACAACTGGCCAATTAGTAAGCCTAACATTCCGGCACTTTGATAGAAATGTTCACAGCGAGTCCACCCTGAGACGTTTCCTTGTACTTGTGGTTCATATCCTGAGCGGTCTCCCACATCGTTTTGATGCATTCATCGAGGTGGACTTTGGCTTTTTCCGGGTCGCTTTCGAGTGCAATATTCGCTGCGGTAATTGCCTTGATGGCGCCCATGCTGTTGCGCTCTATGCACGGGATTTGCACAAGCCCTCCAATAGGGTCACAAGTAAGACCAAGGTGGTGCTCCATGGCTATTTCTGCAGCCATCAGAGTCTGAGCTACGGTGCCGCCAAGCCCCTCGGTCAGTGCTGCGGCTGCCATAGCAGAAGACACCCCGATTTCAGCCTGGCACCCGCCCATAGCCGCCGATATTGTTGCTCCTTTTTTGAATAAACTGCCGATCTCTCCGGCGACGAGTAGAAAGCGGACAATATCGTCATCGGTTACTTTTTCCTTTTCAGAAAAGCAAACGTAGTACATGAGTACGGCTGGGATCACGCCAGCAGCTCCATTCGTTGGAGCTGTGACTATACGGCTAAAGCTGGCATTTTCTTCATTGACAGCCATGGCAAAGCAGCCTATCCATTTAAGGATTTTGGAAAATTTGAAATCGCACTGCACCAGGCATTGCAGCCACTCATCGGCGTTGCTGTATTCGCAGGGGAGGACCAGCTTTTGGAAAAGGGCGGGCGCGCGCCGGGTGACCTCCAGCCCACCGGGCAACATCCCTTCTTCGTGGCACCCACGATAGACGCAATTGCGCATCACGCCCCAGATTTTCAGCAGTTCTGCCTTGATTTGCGCCTCCTCCCTCCAGGTCTTTTCGTTCTCAAGGACAACCTGCCAGATTCCTACATCATGACTTACACAATATCGGCTTAGTTCCCGTGCGGAATTGATGGGGTGGGGCAGTTTGACGGTATCGGTTTCTATGGTTTCACCTGCTTTAACCACAAAGCCGCCACCCACAGAGAAATAGGTCTCCTCAAGGGTGATCTCGTCCTGCTCTGAGAAGGCAATGAGGGTCATACCGTTAGCATGTTCCGGCAGGCGTTCTGAGTAATGGAAGATAATATGCTGGTTGGGATTAAAGGCAATGAGGTGCTGCCCATCTAAGTAGAGCAGGTGTTCGGCATGAATACGGTTGGGTTCAGATTTGACCTCAGGGATGGGAATTGTTACGGGGTCTTTTCCACTAAGGCCCAACATGACGGCAATATCCGTGCCATGCCCCCGACCTGTAAGTGCCAGAGAGCCGTAAAGGTGACATTCTACTTTAGTGGTACGGGGCAATAGATTTTGCTGATGCAGAGACTTGCAGAAGCGCTCTGCTGCGCGCCAGGGCCCCAAAGTGTGCGAGCTGGATGGGCCCACCCCGATTTTAAGCATATCAAATACACTGATTGCTTCCATGGTTTTGGTTTGGTTAGGTCGCTTGCTTTGTCTACTTGTGGCAACAAGCGTTAGTTTATTTGCGGAAGCAAAAGTCGGTTAATTCCCGAACATCCGAAAGGAAAAGCGTAGTGATTATTCTAAACACGATAATAATAGCCGGGTTAGCCTTCAGTTTGGTCAAGGCTACGTAGTATGGCTTTAACTTGCTCGGGAGTGATCTCCAGGAAATCGGCTATTCCCTCTACAGTGTAACCCTTCGCGTGTAATTTTTGGACGAAGGTTTTTTGAAGCTCTTCACGTTCCTCTACACGTCCTTCCTCACGCCCTTCCTCACGTCCTTCCTCACGCCCTTCCTCACGCCCTTCCTGCAGGCCCTCTTCCTTATACTGCCGGGCGAGTTCAGTCAGTATACGCTCACGGATGCCGAATGGCTCTTTTCGCCCTTCGACTAAATCGATGAGGTAATCCAATTGCAGTTCTGTTTCCATATGCTCAAAGCTTAGGTAAAACTTAATGAAGTCCATGACACGGGAAACTTTTTGCCGGTTGTGCCCCGCCTTCAATAATCTTTTAATTAACGTTAGTTTCAATTCCAAGAGTTCCTGGTCCGGGCGTTTTTGGAAACTCTCCCAGGCCAGTTCCAGGGCAATTGAAAAAGGGTTGTCCGGTACTTTCTGAAAATCTGCAGCCGTACAATTCCTTAATTTAAAGGTATCAAATTCATATTGCAAGTGCGTCTTTAAAAAATGATACTCGAATGCCCTGGGATGATAAGATTTCTGCCCATCTGTAAGTATGGCAATCGCATGCACCGGCACCTGATACCGGTCGTAAATACGGTAGAAGTAGGTAAACATCCGCCTGGCAAAGTCTTCATCCTTATAACCCTGCACTTCGATATGTATGAGCACCCACTCCTCATGGCCATCGGCAGTGAAGACCTTAGCCAGTTTATCCGCTATGCGGTCTTTCTCCTGAGCTTCCGGAAAAAGGGCTTCCAGCTCCTTATCTAAAAAGGCTACACCACGGGAAAAGTCGAAATCATCGACTGCGTCCGGATAAAAGAAGGCAAAGAAATCCTCAAAACAGTCTTCGAGAATTCCCTTCCAAAGAATATCTTTTCTGATCTTTCGGGGCATCGCGTTAGTGATTGTACCTCAAAAATAAGACAAAAACTGCATTAATACAATAAATAAATTCAAACAAATAAGTTTATGAGGCTCCGCATTCACACCTTCCAGCTGCCGCTCAGGCACACCTTTTCCATCGCTCATGGATCACGCGATGCAACGCCCAGCCTGATCGTTGAGCTTTCGGAAGGCATACATTCCGGTTTTGGGGAAGCTACCGAAATCCGGTACTACGGAGTTGCGCTGAGCGAGATGGCCAAACGTCTGGAAGCACTGCGCCCGGTCGTTGAAGCCCTCCCCCTGGAGTCGCCCGAAATCCTTTGGGATCAATTGCAGCCTCATCTGGAAGATGCCCCCTTCCTGCTTTGTGCTTTGGACGAAGCCTTCCACGATTTGTTTGGCAAGGTGCACGGCGCTCCGGTGTATGAACTTTGGGGACTGGAGCGAGCCACTACACCCCGTTCCAACTATACCATCGGCATAGCGAGCGTGGAAGAAATGGCTGCGAAAATGGCTGAACAGCCCTGGCCGCTTTACAAAATCAAACTGGGCACCGACCATGACCTTGAAATCATAGCGGCCCTCCGGGCCAAAACGGATGCCGTGTTCCGCATTGATGCCAATACGGCCTGGACTGCTGACCAAACCATTGCCTACGCGCCCCGCCTGAAGGAACTGGGCGTGGAATTTATCGAACAGCCGCTCAAAGCCGATGACTGGGAGGGCATGAAGCGGGTGTATGCCGAATCTGTACTCCCGGTAATTGCCGATGAAAGCTGCCACAGTGAAGCGGATGTGGCCCGCTGCTACGGCTTCTTCCACGGGGTCAACATCAAGCTGATGAAGTGCGGAGGGCTTACCCCGGCACGCCGTATGGCAGAGCATGCCCGTAGCCTTGGGCTAAAGGTGATGGTGGGCTGCATGACGGAGTCTTCCGTAGGGATTTCTGCGATTGCTCAGCTACTCCCTCTGCTCGATTACGTGGATATGGACGGGGCGCTTTTATTGAAGGACGACCCGGCGGTCGGAGTAGAAGTAAGGCCGGATGGTGTTATATTCCCTAACCGGAATGGTACCGGCGCGGCCTTACGGCAATCCTAAAGCTTAAAAACCAACTTAGCATGAAAAAGATTTTTCTTTTTGCCTTCCTGCTGTGCGCGTTGTTTGGCTTTTCTCAATCGAACAGTGCATTACTGCAAAAGATCCTGCGGAATTCCGGGGACAGCACTTTGCAGGAGGTAATGGCGGCTCCGGAAAAGTTTCAGCTACAGCTGATTTACACCCAAATAGACCGGGATGAAGACAATCAGCCTGCCTTTACGACCCACTACCAGGGCGTAGATTCCAATCTGTATTTTTATCCGGCAAGTACTGTAAAAATGCCTGCCGCCTTTCTGGCGCTTGAAAAGCTCAACGAACTGCGCATTCAGGGGCTTGACGCGGAGACGCCTATGTTTACCGGCAAAGGGCAGGCACCGCAAACGGCCGTGCTTGCAGATACCTCAGCAGCGCAAGGGCTGCCCTCGGTTGCGCATTACATAAAGAAGATTTTCCTGGTCAGCGACAACGATGCCTACAACCGCCTGTATGAATTCCTGGGGCAGGCTTATCTGAACGAAAAATTACAGGAAAAGGGCTACACCCGCACCCGTATTATCCACCGGCTTTCTGCTCCCGGCTACGATGCCGAGTCCAACCGCTACACCAACCCGGTAACGTTTACGGCTCCTGGCAACAGGCTGTTGTACCATCAGGGCGAAGTGCACAGTGCTTTTGAAAGCCCCTTGCAGCTAAAGCAGGAAGTACGCGGCCTGGGCTATATGGACGGGGAGGGGCAAATTGTGCCTGCTCCCTTCGACTTTCGGGACAAAAACTATGTCGGGTTGCAGGAACTGCACGATATGCTGCAGGCCGTGCTTTTCCCGGAGGCGGTGCCCGCGCATCGCCGTTTCAACCTTCGCCCGGCTGATTACCAATTTTTACGCAAGTACATGAGCATGCTGCCACGGGAAAGCGACTACCCTGCGTATCCGCAGTATGCCGGTTGGGACAGCTATGTCAAATTCTTCCTGTTCGGTGATTCCAAAGCGCCAATCCCGGACCACATTCGCATTTTCAATAAGGTGGGCGATGCCTACGGCTTTCTTACCGATGTGGCTTACGTAGTGGATGATGAAAACAAGGTGGAGTTCATGGTGGCTGCCAATATTCACGTCAACGCCAATCAGGTTTACAACGACGGGGTGTACGAATACGATACGGTCGGTTTCCCGGTCCTGGCGCAAATTGGGCGCATCCTTTATCAGTACGAATTGGAGCGCGAGCGGCAGTATGAGCCTATATTCCCGGAAAGGTAGGGGCAATCTGTCAGCAAGTTGACCGATAGAAGGGCTGGAAATTGTTACTTTCGTTTAAAATTGCGAATGGTATGAAGATCAAGCTACTGTATTTAGCCCTGTTGTTGAGCTTTGCACACCTGAATGCTCAGGAAGAAGCCAATCTGCTGGGCACCTGGAGCGATCCTGATTTGGTTGGGTCTGCCTTTTATAACAACATCTACAATGAAATCTGGGGCCTTGCCGTCAACGGGCACGAATACGCTGTCCTTGGGTCTACCGCAGGGACGCACTTCATAGATGTAACGGACCCCACGCAGCCCTTTGAAGCGCACTTTGTGGCGGGCGCTGCGCAGGGGCCGGTTATCATCCACCGCGACTATCATGATTACAATGGTTATCTTTATGCGGTATGCGACGAAGGGCAAAGCAGTCTGCAAATCATGGACATCACTCAGCTGCCGGACACCGTAATCGTTGCCTATGATGCACCGACCCGTATCCAAACGGCACACAATATCTTCATTGATACCAGCCATGCCAAATTGTACGGATTCGCCCTGACCGGCGGGCCGCAAAATTACTCTGCGTTGCGCGTTTACGATATTTCTGATCCGCTTACCCTCGATTACATCGGTGAGTACAATAACTTCGGCGGGCTGAATGTCGGGCACATCCACGATGGGTACGTGCGTGATGGCATAGCTTTTCTGAACGCAGGCGGATCCGGTTTTGCCATGGTCGACTTTTCGGACCCTTTCAACCCGGAAACCATAAGCACCATCACCGACTATCCGTTCCGGGGCTACAACCACTCCGGCTGGCTGACGGATGACGGGCAGTATTACTATATGGCCGATGAAAACCACGGTTATGATATCAAAGCCATCGACGTGAGTGATCCCTGTGAACCTGAAATCACCGGGACCTTTGATGCCGAAACGGAGAACCCGACGAGCATTACCCACAATCAGATTGTAGCCTGCGACTATCTGTATGTGTCTTATTACTACGATGGTATGGTGGTGTACGATATTTCAGACCCGGCCAACCCGGAGAAAGTGCTGTACTACGACACCTCTAATGAACCCAATGGCACAAGCTACAAAGGCGCCTGGGGTATCTACCCGCTCCTGCCTTCCGGCAATATCCTGGTCTCCGACATGCAGGAGGGCCTGTTTGTTTTTGAAGGCATGGGCGACAACTGCGCCGCCAATCAGCAATTAGAGCCCGTCAATCTCGACTGCCTCAATCCGGTAAGTGTGGAGGAATGGGCCGAAGGCGCGCAGGTGTCCGTATTTCCGCAGCCTGCCCAAAGCACAATTGGGGTGGACGTGGAATTGCCCGAGGCCGTGGCACCGGCTCATTTTTCACTTTGGAACCTCAATGGGCAGCAGGTTGCGGATTTCGGGACTCATGCATTGAGTAAAGGGCGTCAGCAGCTGGAATTCAGCCGGCCTGGTAGTCTGCCCGGCGGGCTCTATGCCTTACGCATCACCGGAGAGCATGGTGCACATACCCTGAAGGTCTTGCTGCAGTAAAATCAGGAGGGCGGGGTAAAACCACTCCGCCCTTTCCTTCCAAAAAGCTCAACAAAATGTTAAGCGTTGGCTTCCGGTGCATAGATACTGCGCTGCATGCGTTTTCTTCCTATCTTTGCCGCCTCAAAAGAACTGCATGAAGCCAATTCTGACCTTATTGCCCCTGATTGCTGCGCTGCTTGCCCTGCCACATATGGCTTCGGCACAGTTTCCCGGTGCGAACCGGCAGCAACAGCAAGGACAGCAGCAGGGGCTCGATCAGTTGGATGTACTCCTCGACACCTTTGATGTGTTCTACTTTTATGCAGACAATCCCAATCTGGAAATCCCTTTTTCGGACACGACCCTCGACGATTTCTTCCGGCAGTATGACCCCACCCGCCGACGCCGGCTTGATTACCGGCAGCTGGGTATTTTGGGGTCGGCCCATGAGCCTATCGTCTTTGAGGTGCCCGAACGCCGGGGCTTTGATATCGGGCAGCATCAGTACGACTTGTACATGACTAATGGCGATCAGCTGAAATACTATCGGCTGGAAAAGCCGGTTTCTATTTTCGCCCACACTATAGGCTCCGAGCAGGCAGATAGCTACACCAAAGCTGATTTCTCCCGCAACTTTGCCAATGGGCTCAACTATACGCTGGACTACGACCGTATTACGCAGTTTGGGGAGAACACGCAGTATCCCAATCAGAACGTGCGCAATACCACCTTCAACAACGGGCTTTGGTTTCAGCACCCCAATAACCGCTATGAGGCCTTTTTCAGCGTAGCCGCCAATACCATTCAAATGGAAGATAACGGCGGGGTATGGGAAGAGCCGGCACTGGGCGGTGAATTCAGCAGCCCCAGCGCTGCCGAAGTGCTCCTGGGCGATGCCCGCACCCGTCACTCGCACCGCGAAGTGTCCTATACGCATTACTACCGCTTCGGTGGGGGGCAGGATTCCATCAAAGGGACGCGCCGGGCTTACACAATTGCCCATAAGGCTCGTTTCCAAAACAGCCTGTACAAATATGCCGATGCCTATAACCCTGCAGTGGACAGTTTCTACAACCGCTTTCCGGCCTTTCTGATCGACCCACGGGGCGCCCGGTTTTACCTGCGCCACCGGCAGTACGAGAATGAGTTCAAACTGGCGACTTTTAAGCTGAGGGGGCAGGGCAGAGACGAGGCCGTGCAGCAGCGCGATTTACTGGAAGTGGGTGCTGTGCATACCCTGCATCAGCGGGTGCAGACCAATGGGGATTCCACATTGAACAACCTCTTCCTGACGGGGCGCTACCGCCTCAACCCAAGTGAGCGCCTGCTGATCGATTTACGAGGGCACCTGGGCCTGCTGGCGAATGCCGGGGACTACCGGGTAAGCGGCGACTTATTCTTTGATTTCAAAAAGCTTGGCCAGCTGGAGGTCAGGGGCGTCAGTCAGCTGTATAGCCCCACCCTTATGCAGCACCGCATGTACCTTTCTGAGCGGCAGCTTTACCGCAATAACTTTGATAAAACCCTGTCGACTACCCTGCAGGGCAAGTATATTTTGCCGGGCATTCAGTTTAGTGCCGAGGCGCGTTATCACCTGCTCAACAACTTCATCTACTTCGGTACGGACGGACTACCCCAACAGACCGGTGTGCCCATCAGCATTGGACAGTTGATCCTGGAGAAAAATTTCAACCTGTTTTGGAACCTGCACTTCGATAATCTGTTCGCCCTGCAGCAATCATCCGAGGAGGTCCTGCGCCTGCCCACTTTCTTTGGAAAGCACAGCTTTTACTACGCCGGTAAGTGGTTCCGGGTACTAGACGTTAAGCTGGGCGTGGACCTTCGCTATAATGAAGCTTTCCGCGCCAATTACTACAACCCCGTCACCGGGCAGTTCCAGCTACAGGACGAGCAGACCATCCCTTTCTACCCCGCAGCGGATGCGTTCTTCCTCATGAAAGTTACCCGGTTCCGGGCCTTTTTCAAATGGGAAAACGGCACGGCTGCTTTTTTGGATGATTATTTCTACCAAACCGCACTGTACCCTTACCACCGGGCGGTCTTCCGGATTGGGATCAACTGGCGGTTTTTGGACTAAAAAAGAGCACCGCCTGGTCCCCCCGGCGGCGCTCCTAAGACATCTACCTATTCTTCACTTTCTTTATACCTGCCCCATTCAAAACGTTACAAAAAATGATCACTATTTGCTATCCGGAGTACAATAAAGCAGTGGAAAGCTGGGAAAGCCAGCTCCGGGAGATGGTCGTCGCCTACCGCCTGCAAGCTTCGCCTGAGCTTTTGGAACCGGAACTAAGGGAATACGACAAAGTGATCGCCGGTACAGATGCGATTGCCGCCTACCTGAAAAAACTGCGGCAGGATGTGGAGGACTGGCGGGCACCGGGTTGTGGGGTTTGAATAGTTCTGACTTTGGCCTGTTTATTCGCCATACCGGCTCAGGCGGCGATTATGGAATCGCGGCCTGAGCATGCAAATGGGAACTTGCCTCACTCCACCTTCACAAACCGCTCCACTGCCCTGACCCGTCCGCTTTCCAGATACTGCGCGATGTCAGACACAGCAGCCTTTTCACCGTTTCACGACTTTCAGGCTACCCGAAACCTCCGCGCTATGCAATACCAAAATATAAATGCCAGGCGGCAGCCCCTCGGCGCTAATGTCCTGTTGCCCCTGTCTGACTTTGGCCTCTTTCAAAACCCTGCCCTGCATATCGGTCAGCTGCAAGTGGGCAGGGCCTGCATAGCCCCAGTCCAGGACCCAATGGTCTGTCGTAGGATTGGGGTAGGCGCGGGCCATAAGCTGTGGGGCAGCATTCGTTGGCACTTCCTCCCGTATTGAAGTGATGATGGTACTGTCTGTTACAATTTGCAGGTTGCCGCACCCAGGGACCAGGCAGCCCATACTATCTGTACGGACCAGCCAGATATTGATGTTGTTAATGAAAGGTTCCTGATTTGGGAAGGTATCCTGATAGGTGCCGGTGAAGACCAGGTCGCCGTTGGGAAGCTCTGCCCCGTTGTTGAAATAGCTGAGGAAAGCCAGGGGAGACTGGTCGTCAAAAATATAGCGTTTCCACTTGAGTTCCCCTTCCGGGGACATCCGGAAGATGAACCCTGCGTTGTCAATAATTTCTTCCCATTCCTCGGGCACC
>PR_CR_10_Liq_2_inCRDRAFT_1000111_pt1 | contig 23878 bp, 21 predicted proteins | sample PRCRCaboRojoPR_FD_10245 | JGI IMG/M metagenome (IMG submission 10245) | reverse complement strand
TCATTCGCCGTTTTGTAAATCATCTCCCAGAACTGCCGACGCGTCACCGGGTCTACGCCACCAGTGGGCTCATCCAGAAAGACGATAGCGGGCCGGTGCAGAATAGCAATGGAAAAAGCCAGTTTTTGCCGCCACCCCAGCGGAATACCGGACACCAGGCTATTCGCAAACTCCGACATACCAAGCTCTTCGATCAGCCGGTCGGCTTCCTGCCGCACCTGCTTGCGGGGCAGCCCGTAGATGCCGCCGTAGAAACGGATGTTCTCCCGCACCTTCAGGTCTTCGTAAAGCGAAAATTTCTGGCTCATATAGCCTATGCGGCGCTTGATCTGCTCGGGCTCGCGGTAGACGTCGTAGCCGGCTACCGTTGCCTCACCTTCCGTGGGGCGTGATAGCCCGGTAAGCATGCGCATGGCCGTAGTTTTGCCCGCTCCGTTGGCACCAAGAAAGCCGAAGATTTCCCCTTTGCCTACTTCGAAGGAGATGGCGTCCACAGCAGTGAAGTCACCGAATCGCTTGGTTAGATTATTGGCAGTTATAGCGTGGTTCATACCTGGCTTTTTTCCATGAAAATATCCTCAATTGTGGGCGCAGCCTGCCTGATTTCGATATCCGTATGCCCTTTGTCCAGCAGGTAACCGTGGATGAGCTCAGGCCAGACCACCGACTTCAGGCTAAGATGCACGTACTCGCCAAATGGGAATACGGTATGTGCCGGTTCGAACTGCCGCAGGTCCTGAATGAGTTGGTAAATGTCGGCAGCCTTGACCGCCAGCAGGGGCTTGTCGTAGCTGTTGACAATATTATCCGGCTCATCTACCTGCAATATGGCACCGTCCTGCATGAGCGCGACACGGTCACACAGACTTGCCTCGTCCATGTAGGGCGTGGAGACGAGGATGGTGATGTTTTTGGCCTTGAGCCGCTGCAGCATTTCCCAAAATTCCTGACGGGAGACGGGGTCGACGCCGGTGGTGGGTTCATCGAGCAGGAGCACCGTAGGCTTGTGGATCAGGGCACAACATAGGGCGAGCTTTTGCTTCATCCCACCGGAAAGCTTGCCCGCCCGGCGGTCTTTGAAAGGCTCTAACTGCACGTAAATATCCCGGATGAGCGCGTAGTTTTCCTCGATCGTAGTGCCGAAGATGGTCGCAAAGAAGGTCAGATTTTCTTCTACCGTCAGGTCCTGATAAAGGGAGAAGCGGCCCGGCATATACCCGATGCTCCGGCGGATGGCGCGGTAGTCGGCCACCACATCTTTGTGATCAAGCTGCGCGCTGCCCTCATCTGCCAGCAAGAGCGTAGCCAGTATGCGAATGAGCGTGGTCTTGCCCGCCCCGTCCGGCCCAATGAGCCCGAAGAGCTCACCGGGCTGCACTTGCAGGTTGATGCCGCGCAGGGCAGGGGTGGTGCCGTAGGACTTGCGGAGGTTTTGGGTTTGGATCATGAGGGTGGTTTTAAATCAATTAATCAAGTCGGGTTTTACTGTTGGCTGTTTTGGAAAACCACCTCTCCCGGCATCCCCATCTTCAGCCGGCCGTCGTTTTTCACTTTCACCTTGAAAGCGTAAACGAGGTTGACCCGCTCTTCTTTGGTCTGTACCGTTTTAGGCGTGAATTCCGCTTCATCGGCAATCCAACTGATGGTACCCGAGAGGCTGCGGTTGCTTTCCGCATCCTGATCGACGAGGACGGTGACTTCCTGCCCCAGTTTTAGTTCCGGCAATTGGGCACCGCTGACATAGGCGCGTAGTTCCAGTTCTTCCAGGGGCGCGATAGTGTATAGGGGTTTTCCGGCGGCTGTCATCTCATGGGGCTCCGCCAGCTGCAGCAGCACCGTGCCTGATACGGGATTGTAGATGTAACTGCGGCGGATTTGCTCTTCCACTACCTCAATCTGCGCCTCAATGGGAGCGATCTCGGACAGAATACCCCGGTTGGCCGTTTGGCTTTGGGCGCGGATGGCGTCAATTTCCTTATCGATCACTTCGAGCTGCCCCTGCAGGTCATCGAGTTGCTTGGCGGGCGCCGCCTTGTCAGCTATGAGCGCCTTAAGCCGGCGCTCTTCCCGGAGCAGGTTTTGCCTGCGCTCCTGCAGTACGCGCACCTGAGGTTCGGCGTCCTGCGTTTTGCCGGTCACGGCGCGGATTTTTGCCCGGAGCTGTTCTCGCTGCAAGTGCAAAAGGGTGGTGTCGATCAGGCCCACAAGCTCACCGGCTTTCAGCTGCTGCCCTTCTTCCACATCGAATTGGATAAGCTTGCCGCTGGCTTCCGCCGAAACAATGACTTCGCGGGCCTCAAACTTGCCGTAGGCATCAGAGGTGGCCTCGTGGTCCTGACAGGCGGCCAGGGGCAGGAGGGCCAGCAGGTAGATGATTATTTTGGTATTCATATTCAGAGTATTCCTTTGAGGGTGAGTAATTGAATGTACAGTTGCTGCTTTTGGAGGCGGTACTGCTCCACCTGAAGTTGTGCCTCCCGCACGGCTGCCGATTGCGTGATGTAATCGGCGGCTACAGCGGTGCCTTCGCGGAGCTGCGCGTCGATTTGCTGCAGCACTTCTTCCTGAAGCCGTATGATGTTCTGCCCTTGCGCTATGAGTGGGTCAATTGCGGCCATTTCTGTGCGGATTTGCACTTCCTGCTGCTCGATCTGGGTGGTAAAAGCTGCCTGCCGCTGACCGATCATCTCCCGCTGCAAACTCAGCAATTGCCGGCTACGGTCCGCCTTTCCCCAGTCTACAAAGTTCCAGGTAAAGCGGACGCCGCCCATGGCGAAGGGGCTTAGGCTGTTGTCGAAAAAGTTGAGCGGATTGGGCGCGCCAAAGCCCGCCTGCAGGAAAGCCCCAACGGTAGGCCGCTGATCGGCTTCTATACCCGACAAGCCCGCCATGACCTGCTGCTGTTGCTGCTCAAAGAGCTTTAATTCCGGGCGCTGCAAATCCGACGGCAGGATTTCAGCAGCGGGGGCAGGCAGTTCGAATTCCACACCTTCCGGAACGTCCTGCCCAAGGAGTACCGCGAGCCCTAACCTTAGTGCGTCCGTTTTGCTTTTGACCTGGATTATTTCCAACTGTAGCCGGAGCTGCTCTGCCTGCAAACGCCTGAGCTCCCCCGGCAGCAGGATACCATGCTCCACGCCGGCTTCCACCTGTGAGATCCGACCCGCTAGCTGTTCCAGCCCGCTTTTCAGAATACGTGCCCGCTCCCGCTGCAGCAGTATGCCAAAGACGTATTGATTGACCTGAGCTTTGAGCGGTTCGAGCTCTACTTCCAACTGCGCTTCCGATACAGCCAGCTGCGCTGCTTCTGCTTCCTGTTTCGCCTCAATGCGCCCGCCATCGTAGAGGCTGTACTGTGCATCGGCCGTAGTCTGAAACCGGTAGAGTGGCAGGTCAAGCCCCGCGCCGCCCGGAATGGGCAGCTCAAAGGGGAATTCCACCACCTCACTCTGCAGACTCGCCTGTGCATTCCAACTGATCTCCGGCAGGCGCGCTTTGTCGATCTGCTCCTGCCGCAGCGCACTTGCGGAGCGCAGCAATCCGCCCTGTTCCGAGAGTGGGTGGGTTTGTTTGGCCATGCTGTAGGCTTGCTCAAGGCGGAGGGGCTCCTGCGCCCGGGCCGGCAAAGCTAACAGCAAGCATAAAAAAGGAAGGTATCTCATATTTTCAATATTTAACCATTTGGGTAAACCGGGTGCAAAAAAAATCACGCCTTTCGGATCGCGCTGATGACAAACTCCGCCACCTCCTGCTTGCGCTGCTCCATCATTTCATCGTATAACTTGCTGCTCACCTGCATCATGCCTTGAAACATAGGGCGGGCGAGAAACGGGAAAACACAGAGTGACAGCATGTTGAGCACGAGCCCAACAGGATTGACCGGCTTGATGTTACCCGCAGCTACTTCCTGCTGAATCTGCATGACCAAAGGAAGCGGGTTGGGACGGGTCTGCCGGCTCAGCAATTCCTGCGCAAAGGCTTCGCCCTTTTGGTTCAGCTCACTGATGACGAAGGCCGGCATAGCCGGATTCCGCATGAGCAGGCTGATGTAGCGGTCCACAAACTGCTCGATCTTCTCAAACAGTGGGATATCTGCTTCAAACACCTCATTGATGCCTGCCGAGAATTTGGCGAAAGCCTCGTCGAAAACTGCCCGGAAAAGCTTGTTCTTGCTGCGGTAGTAGTAATGCAGCAGCCCCTTGTTGATCTCCGCCCGGTCGGCAATCTCCTGCATGCGGGCAGCGGCAAAGCCTTTGGTCATGAAGACTTCGCGGGCGGCGTCCAGTATTTTTTCCTCTGCAGTGGGTTCCATATCGGGTTACCTGATTGGGTAATTTTTGACAAATTTACCTGTTTGGGTAATTCCAGTCAAGTTTTTGATTCTTTTTTTGTAAATGATTCTGCTGGAGAGAACTGTTAAATGCCAGAAACCGGGCAGCATTTTGCCATTGTCACACGTCTATTAAAGACACTAACTCCGCTTGACCATGTCAAAATTCATTGCGCTTGCTCTAATCTTTCTGGGTTTATGCCCGGCTTTGGAAGCACAATCCTCGTTTCACATTCATGCCATGGCGCTAACCACCTCGGAACGGTTTGAGCTGTCACCTAAGGTCACGGGTTACCAACCGGAGCGGAGTCAGAACTATGGCAGCCAGGTCTCTGCGCAGTGGGTTTCCAAAATCCGTGTTGGCGCCATTGCAGGTGTGATTTGGCAGACCCTTTCAAATAACGACAACCGGTACTACGATGAATTACAGGAGCTACGGCATGAAGTAGAGGGCAACAGCGACCGTAGTTTGGAATTCATGGCCGGTGCAAGCTACCATGTGTTCCCGGAAGACAAGCCTGTGCAAATCGAGCTTCGGGCTTTAGGAGGATACCGCAACCTTTCACTCGGGCAGCAGACCGAAACATATATTAGCACAGTCACTTACCAGCAAGAGCAGCGAACCTATCAATTCGAGCAGCAGGGTGGATGGGTTTTTATGCCCGGTATTGTTTTTGAAGTCCGCCCTCCGGAGTCGCCCATTGGTGGTGTTTTGCAAATTAGCAGCTGGCATGCTTCGAGCCAACAGGATTTACAGGTATTATCTGGCGACGGACAGGAGCTTACAGAAAGTTTCCGAATGAAATCCAATGGTGTCAGTCTTGCTGTAGGCCTGGTTTATGCTTTTTAAAAACTACTCACATGAAAAACGTACTGCTTGCTTCTTTTCTGTTCGTTCTCCTCTTTTCAGCCTGCCGTAATGTTCAGCTGTACAATGAGACCACTTACCCTTCGGAAGAGGACTTTGTAACCACAGACACCCTGGCTTTTTACCTGGAGGATTTATTGTGGATACCTTTCGGCTGGTCTGCCGGGCTTGGGTTCTTCAATCCTGAGCCCAATACTTTTAATTATAATTTTCGGCAGGAAGCGCCGGGCGGATACGCTTTCGAAATCTTATCTGCCATGCGTATTGCCACAGACAGCGACATTGTTTTGGATCAAACCATTCATGCTGAACTGAACAACATTGCCCTTTCTGAATTACCTGGGGTGTTTGTCCTTGACAGTACTTCAAACCGGTACTGGACGCTAAAGGATCAAAAGCAAGACAAGCTTTTTATTTCCACTGCTGACCATCCAATCACCCTGGAAATCCCGGTATTTGACACCTTGCAGGGCCGTATGGAGGGATTCTTCGAAGGGCAGTTGGTTAACCGGGAGGACCCATCAGAGGTTGTCACTGTCACGGAAGGACGTTTCAGCGTTTCTTTTTAAGGTGTCGGTCATTGGGAAATGATCCACTCAGATGATCGGAGAACACGCTTGGGTGTATCTTAACTTTGAAGTGTAGAGGTATCTGATTGACCCTAACTGGCTGAATACCCGTATGCACCTTTAGAAGCGTTCGTTACTGTTGCACGCCCCCATTTAGTTTCGGTCAGAAATGCAGTTCGGGGTTTACCCTCATTTTTATAAAATATTTGTTGAGGCCACGTCTGCCAATTTTCGTTATCTTGTCCACATGAAGCAGTTACCCATCGGCATACAAGATTTCAAGGTACTACGGGAGGGCAACTACATCTATGTAGATAAGACAGAACACATCCACCGGCTGGCGACTACCGGGAAGTACTATTTTCTGTCCAGGCCACGGCGGTTTGGAAAGTCCTTGCTGCTCACCACTATTCGCGATTTGTATGCAGGCAGGAAGTCTCTGTTTGAGGGGCTGTGGATTAAGGATCATTGGGACTGGGCTGCCACATCTCCAGTGCTGCACTTCTATTTCGACAAGATCAATTACGCTCAGAAAGGCCTCGCCAGTGCATTGGTATACGACCTGAACCGAAAGGCAGAGCACTACGGACTTACCCTTGCTGCAACAGATTACAAATCGCTGTTTGTAGAACTCCTGGAAAAATTGGCTGCTAAGAACGGCCCCGTAGTTTTGCTGATTGATGAGTACGATAAACCTATTCTCGATTATCTAAGCGAAGAGGATTTGGACACTGCGAAAGCGAATCGTCATATTTTGCGTGAATTTTATGGTATCATAAAAGGTTCAGATGCCGATTTGCGGTTTGTTTTACTCACTGGCGTATCCAAATTTGCCAAGGTTTCTGTGTTTTCTCACCTCAACAACCTCAATGACCTTACGCTACACCGCGAATACGCAACGCTGACCGGATATACGCAGACAGAGCTGGAACATTACTTTACAGATTACATAGCCGCTGCAAAAACAGCTCTGGAAATCAGCGAGGCAGACCTTCTAAAAACCATGAAGGACTGGTACAATGGCTATTCCTGGGACGGCGAGCATAAAGTCTACAATCCATTTGGAATCCTCAATTTCTTTAGCAACAAAGCATTTTCCAATTTCTGGTTCTCAACAGGTAGCCCAAGGTTTCTGATCGAGCAGATGAAAGAGCAGGGGGTTTATCAGGTAGAGGACATCGAAGTCAGCAATACGGCTTTTGAGCGCTTTGATATTGAAAATTTGACACTTGTCCCTCTGTTGTTTCAGGCAGGCTACCTTACGGTAAAATCTTCCAACCGGATGAAGGGAGAATACATTCTGGGCTACCCCAATCTCGAGGTGCAGGAAAGCATGTACGAGCATCTGATCGATGAGCTGGCGCATAATCCGAGCCGGCTAAATACCGGCCGAACGATTCAGGACATGCAGCGTGCTTTTATAAGAAATGAACTGGATGAGGTACGCAATATATTGGAAGCTATCCTGTCTGACCTTCCCTATGAAGTTTTTGACCGCAAATCTGAAGGGTTATACCATGGCCTGGTTCATCTGATTTTCAATTACCTGGGGATTTATGCCCAAAGTGAGGTACATTCCTCCAAAGGCCGGGCGGATGCCATAGTGGAAACCCCAACGCATGTATATATTTTTGAATTCAAGTTTGATCAATCTGCAGAAGCCGCCCTTGAGCAAATACTTGCAAAAGCATACGCTGACCGATACCGAAGCTCTAAAAAAAAGATCACCGGCATAGGCGTTAACTTCAAACCCGACCAACGGACGGCTTTAGATTGGAAGGTGGCCCACTTATAGCGCCCCTCCCCCAATAATTCCTTACCTTTGCGCCCTCAAACATCCCGATATGGATAAACTGCAACACCTCATCAATAGTGCCTGGGAAGACCGCTCCCAGCTTAACGAAAAGCCGGTACAGGAAGCCATTCAGCACGTTATGGCTCAACTCGATAAGGGCAAACTCCGCGTAGCCGAGCCTACCAAGGACGGCGAGTGGAAGGTCAATGAATGGGTCAAAAAAGCGGTGGTGCTTTACTTCCCGCTGGCGCAAATGGAGACCATCGAAGTGGGGCCGTTTGAATTCCACGATAAAATTCCGCTCAAAAAGAACTACAAGGCACAGGGTGTCAGGGTGGTGCCCCATGCTATTGCCCGCTACGGGGCCTACCTGGAAGAAGGCGTCATCATGATGCCGAGCTACGTGAACCTGGGCGCATGGGTCGGCAGCGGCACGATGGTGGATACCTGGGCAACGGTAGGTTCCTGTGCACAGATCGGCCGCAATGTACACCTGAGCGGGGGTGTAGGCATTGGGGGCGTGCTGGAACCCCTGCAGGCTACGCCAACCATCATTGAAGACAACTGCTTTATCGGCTCCCGCAGTATCGTAGTGGAAGGCGTGCGCGTGGAACGCGAAGCAGTCCTGGGCGCCAACGTGGTGCTCACCCAGTCTACCCGCATCATCGATGTGACCGGTGCAGAACCCGTGACTTATAAAGGCCGGGTACCCGCTCGTTCAGTCGTTATCCCTGGTACTTATCCCAAGGAATTCCCGGCAGGCACTTATCAGGTGGCTTGCGCGTTGATCATCGGGCAGCGCAAACCGAGTACAGACAAGAAAACGTCTTTAAATGATGCCCTGCGCGAGTTCAATGTAGCCGTTTAATGAACTGGCTATTCGATTTATTCCGGAAAAAAGAGACCATACCTGCGGATCCTATGAAGTATCTGATTGCGGGCCTCGGCAATATTGGGGCGAAATACGACAATACCCGGCACAACATCGGCTTTGACGTAGTAGATGCCCTGGCGGAAAAGCACGGGGGCGAGTGGGCGACTGAAAAGCTGGGCGATGTGGCAACGATCAAGCAGCGGGGGCGTACCTTCGTTTTGCTCAAGCCCTCCACCTACATGAACCGCAGCGGCAAAGCGGTCCACTATTGGATGCAAAAGGAGAAGATTGACAAAAACCGCCTGCTTGTCGTCATGGATGACCTCAACCTCGACTTTGGGAAAATCCGCCTGCGCGGCAAAGGCAGTGACGGCGGGCATAACGGCCTGAAGGATATTGATCAGGTGACGGGAGGCAACAACTACGCCCGACTGCGCATTGGCATTGGGAATGAATTTTCAAAGGGGCGGCAGGTTGACTATGTACTCGGCGAATGGTCTTCTGAACAGCAGGATGAACTGCCCAAACTCATCAAGCGGGCCGCAGAAGCCTGTATTGCATTTGGTGCGATTGGGCTGCAGCATGCTATGAGCCAGTACAACGGATAAAATGTACTCTGGATACAGCCGCTTTTCAATTATTATCAATAAAAACTATCTGATATGCAGCCTGTAAAAATACTCTCTGTACTCTGTGTCATCCTATTTTTAAATGCCTGCCAAAAAGAACAATCGGGCTCTGCCATTTACCAGGGTTGTTGTGATGACGCACCAGTCTCCTTTGAGGCTGGTGCTGGGCGTATTTACGTACCTAACGTTTTTACACCTAATGGAGATGGCATCAATGACCTTTTTGCGGCTTTTACCGATGAAAAAATTGAGTCTTTTATTTCTTTTGAGATATTCAATCGGTCTGGCGAAGTCATATACATTAGGGAAAACTATCAAGCTGATTGGCGTCCTCAATATCCATGGCTCGGAACCAACCCCGACAACAGCCAATATGAAGGGCAGTTTTCTTACCGTATTGAAGTCCTTGATATCCATGGGGAACAAGTAGCCATCCAAGGTCAGGCCTGTGCTCTTTCTTGTGAAAACCCGGCAAATATTGATCCTACATTTTGTGCATTCCCTCAGCAGCATAGCGGCACAGGCAAGCTGGCACCAAGCCTACCTAATGGAGAAGATACCTCGGCTTGTTTTGAATAGAGCACTCGTACAACTCATTGTATACTTGGATTGTATATCCCAGGAAGTGAAACTTTAGATTTCCTAATCTATTTTGAAACCTCCTTCAGCCGAATAATCTTCACCGGGCAGTTGTCGGCAGCGCGGGCATTGGCATCGTACTCCAGCCAATTGACTTCCTTGAGGTAGTACTGCCCCCGCTGCCGGCTCTTTCGCAGGTAGCTTTTGCCATCTGTCTTGGAGATGACCCAGTGCTCGGGCGCGGCTTCCACGCAGGCATTGCAGCCAATACATTTGTGCCGCAGAAAACTAATTTGTATTTGGCTCAACTTTGTACAATTTATCGGATGGGCGGATTTTCTCACCCACCGGCATGGAGAAATGTACGCCCCGTCTGTTGATCGCTTCCACCGGTTGTTCCTCCAGGTGCAGGGAAGTAACTTTGGTGCGCAGGTAGCCGGTCGTAGGACCGGTGATGATGACCTCATCGCCCAGGCGCAGGCCGCCCGACTGCAATTTGAACTCGCCTATGCCGATGCCGCTAAAGTATTTGATGCCCGTGCCCAGGAAGACTTTCCGCTCTTTAGCCACGGAGCCTGGTGCATCCGTCCATTCGCCCATTTTCTGCCCCAGGTAGTAGCCGCCCCAGAAGCCCCGGTTGTAGACCTGTTCCAGGCGTTCCATCCATGCATCTACTTTTGCGCTGCTGAAGGTGCCGTCCTGTATCGCATCCAGGGCCTCGCGGTAGCAGCGGGTCACTTCGTATACGTATTCCGGGCCTTTGCTGCGGCCTTCTATTTTGAAAACGCCCACCCCAGCCTCTACCAGCTTATCGAGGAAACCGATGGTATTCAGGTCTTTGGGCGACATGATGTATTCGTTATCGATCAGCAGCTCGCGCCCCTCTTCGTCCTTTACAGTATACGTACGGCGGCAGTTTTGCTTGCAGGCACCCCGGTTGGCGGAAGAGTTGTGGGTGTGAAGGCTGAGGTAGCATTTGCCGGAAACGGCCATGCAGAGCGCACCATGCACAAAGGCTTCGATTTGTACCGGTTTCCCGGAAGGGCCACAGATATTTTGCTGCTCAACAGCCCGGCTGATGTAGGCTACCTGAGAAAGGGTAAGTTCCCGGGAGAGCACCATGACCTCTGCAAATTGCGCGTAGAACTTCACCGCTTCCACATTGGTGATATTCGCCTGAGTGGACAGATGAACATCTACGCCCTGCTCGCGGGCATACTGCATTACGCCGGGTTCCATAGCGATGACAGCGTCAATCTGATGCTCGGCTGCGGCAGCTACGATACGGCGCATCATTGGCAGATCGTGATCGTAGAGCACCGTATTGAGCGTGATGTAGGAACGTACTCCGGCAGCCTGGCAAAGGCGGCTCACCTCCGGCAGGTCGTCCAGCGTAAAGTTGTTGGCAGAGCGGGCACGCATGTTCAGCTGCTCCACCCCAAAGTAAACCGCATCTGCGCCGGCGTCTATCGCAGCAGTCAGGCTATCAAAAGCCCCGGCGGGGGCCAGCAATTCCAATCTTTGCATTTTCAGTAGCATTTTCAGCCTGCAAAGATCGGGGGAAACGGCCGGACAGCAGGTGACATTTGTCATACGCGCCATGTCGATATTAACCTTGTATTAAGCAACTAGCGGGCTCTAAATCTGTATCATGAAGCAGAAGCTCCTATATTTGTATTATGATATCAAATCGCACTTATGATTAGAGCCTTTTGGGTAAGTATAGTTTTGCTGCTTACAGCGGGTTGCAAGAACGATCTGTCAGAAATCGAAGCGCTCAACGAGCAGCTGCGCGTGGATGTGGAAACAGCAAAGGAAGTGGAAATTCTGTACAGCGATTCGGCACAGGTAAGGGTGCGGGTCACCGGGCCTACCATGCTCTACCACCTCGACCGGTCAGAGCCGGAGCAGGAATTCCCGGATGGGGTCAATGTGGAGTTTTTCGGGCCGGACGGCGAGGTGACGAGCCAACTAACGGCACTGTACGGGCTGCGTCGGCAGAATAAGAAAGAAGTAGTGGTGCGCGACAGCGTGGTCTGGAAGAGCGTGGAAGGGGATACCCTGGAAACCGAAGAACTCTTCTGGGACGAACGCCGGGAAAAAATCTACTCCAACAAGTTCGTGGTCATCACCCGGCCTGATGAGGTCATCTATGGCCATGGTTTTGAGGCCGACCAGGACTTTTCCTACTCCCGCATTAACGCCATCGAGGGCCGCATAAAAGTAGACAATCCCGATAAACAAGATAACCCATAATGCTGATTGGCCTAATCATATTATCTCTGGTGCTCTCCGCGCTGTTCTCCGGTACGGAAATCGCCTTTGTCTCAGCCAACAAGCTAAGGGTAGAGATCAAGAAAAAGAAAAGTGCCCGCCGGGGCAGCATTATCTCTGGTTTTTACAATGACCCGGCCAGTTTTCTCGGCACTATGCTCGTAGGCAACAACATCGCCCTCGTGCTTTTCACCACGCTCATGACCAAGCTCATAGAGCCCTACTTTTTGGAGTGGATGCCCTTTCTGTCGGAACAGCCACTGGCCCTGCTCCTGCTGGAAACCCTCGTCATCACCATCGTCGTGCTCATTTTTGGGGAGTTCCTGCCCAAAACCCTATTCCGCCTTTTTGCCGATCAGGTACTTTACTTTCTGGCGGTGCCCCTGCAACTGCTCAAGTGGATCCTGCTGGCACCCTCCTGGCTCATGACCAAGCTGTCCAATCAGCTGCTGCGCCTGCTGCGCACGCCGGTGGAACAGGTCGATAATGCCTTCACCCGCCTGGACCTGGAGCACTTCATACAGGGCGCGCAGGGAGATGAGGAAGAGGATATCGACCGGGAACTCTTTGGCAAAGCCCTTAATCTGAGGGGCGTACGGGTGCGGGAGTGCATGATCCCAAGGCCCGAGATTGAAAACATTGACGTAACGGCTACGGTAGAGGACCTGGAACAGCTCTTTCGGGAAACCAAGCTCTCGCGCATCATCATCACCAATCAGGATATCGACAACGTGCTGGGGTATGTCCACCATCAGCAACTGCTCAAACGGCCCAAAACTATCAGCCGGGAGATTATGGACTTGCCCTATGTACCCGAAGCCATGCCGGTAGCGGACCTCCTGAGCCGGTTTATCCGCGACCGCATCAACATAGCCATGGTGGTCGACGAATTCGGTGGCATTTCAGGGCTCATCACCATGGAGGACATTCTGGAGGAGCTCTTTGGTGAGATTGAAGACGAGCACGATCAGGAAGAGCACGTGGAGCGCGTCATTGAGGAAGGGCAGGAGTACATCTTCTCCGGCCGCCTGGAGGTCGACTACCTCAATGAAAAGTACGATCTGGATTTGCCGGAAGGCGAATACCACACCCTGTCCGGCTACATCGTCACCCAAACCGGCACCATACCCGAGCAAAACGATGAGCTGATTTTTGGCGGGTATAGATTTGTGCTGGAGCTCGTCAGCGATACTAAAATCGAGACCATACGCATGATCAAAAAAGAACCTTTATCTTTGGAATAAAATGAGTGCCGCCATGATCACCCCGCCTACCTTTGAGTTCCTCCTCGACCTGAAAGCCAACAACAACCGCGACTGGTTCACCGAACATAAGCCCCGCTACCAGGCAGCTCACAAAGCGTTCAAGGCTTTCGCCAATGTACTGCTGGATGAAGTGTCCCACCACGACGAAATTGAAAACCTCAAGCTCTTCCGTATTTACCGCGATGTGCGCTTTTCCAAAGACAAATCGCCTTACAAGCCTCACTTCAGCGGAAGTATGGTACGGGCCACCAAATGGCGGCGCGGCGGTTACTACTTTCACCTTTCACCCGGCGGTTCCTTTGCCGGTGGTGGCTTTTGGGACCCCAATACGGATGATCTGAAGCGGATCCGGACAGAAATTGCCAACCACCCCGAAGAAATGCGCGAAGTCCTTCAGCACCCGGAGCTCCAACAATACTTTAACGGGCTGGAAGGCGATCAGGTGAAGACCGCGCCCCGCGGCTTCTCCAAGGACCACCCAGCCATCGACCTGCTGCGCTACAAACAGTTTTTACTGACCCACCCCTTCACCGATGAGGAAGTGCTCGCCCCGGACTTTGCGCAACAGCTGAGCCGGGTTTTTCAGGCCATGCGCCCGTTCTTTGATTACATGAGCGAGGTACTGACAACGGATGAGAATGGGGTGCCGATTGAATGAGGTTGACTTTATTAACATAATCAACTACGACACCCCAAATTCATGGCTCAAGCCAAAATGCTGACCTACAGCGCCTGAGGCCACTTATAGTGAACAGTTTAGCATATATAAAAAGAGCTATGTATTTTATACCTTAGCCGGACCAATTTTAGTCTAACCCTCTATCATTCAAGACTAAGCCATTACTAAAATAGCGGCTTGCGCTTGTATAGCCTACAACAAAATATGCACTTACAAAAAATCAATAAACAGGCCCGACAGCTGCTCTGCACTGGCATAGCAGGCAGATTGCATAAAAAAATATTCCTGACCTTTTTTATTTCGCTGGTTGCGCCCCTGGTAATCCCCTCCAATGCGTTTGGCCAAATTAACACGCCCTGTGACACCCTAAGCCACGACTACTGGTCAGGCCGTTCTCCCCAAATACTGCTCGATACTGTTATTGCCAGATTCAATACAGGCAGCCCTGAATTTGGCTGTTATGACGAGCTGTACCGGGAATTGCACTTCTCAGAGGAATTGGATCGCTATAACTATTACCAGCTGATCATCAGAGCGTTACTCTATCAGGGTAATAGCTCCAAAACAGAAGAGGTATTTCAGGAATTCAGATCTTTTGCATTCGCAGCCACGGACAAGAGTTTCGAGGCCGGGTATTGGTATTCTACCGGCAATTATTACTGGATGGTCGTGGCCGAACAGCTGGACAGTGCTATTTATGCTTATCAGAAAGCAGCTGCTCTTTATATTGAAAACGGGGACAAGCACAAGCTCTATCTTGTATACTGTAATCTGAGCAGTGTTTATCTGGATCAAAAGAAGTACGATGCCGCCTATCAGTACCTGCTTATGGCTGAAAAACTGATGAATGAGCGGGAAGGGCTGGTTCGTGAATTGGAACGCGCTATTTTGAGGAACAACATAGGCGTGACGCACCTGCGCAGGAAGCAGTATGAAAAAGCAGATTCCATTTTCCGGAAAGTTGAAGAAAGTATGCTGCATTCAGAGGAAGGGGCCTATCCGATTGCATTGAGCTTGCTCAATCGTATGGATATTGCAGTAACCCTTGAGGAATGGGAAAAGGCAGCTGCAATTCAACAGAAACTAGGCCCTTATCTCAGTGAATTTGAATACTTCTTTCCATTTTATGCTAAGATAGCTTTCGATCTCCACCTGGGAGCCGGGGACTATGAGAAGGCCCGAGCTATGATCAATTGTTTTGAAGCCTATATTCTGAAGAAAGATATTGAAAAGCCAGCAGACTACTTCGCCATGCAAATTGACTACCACCTGGCATTTAAGCAGGCCAAAGAGGCTTTAAAAGATATACAGCAGGCGGCATCTCTGGCAGATCTGGACCGGAAAACCCTCATTTACTTATCTCGCAGCCGGCTGAACGCCTACCTTTTACAAGGTGACGAAGCCTCAGCGCTCCGCGAATCAAAAAACCTGCAGGAACAAAGCGAGGCCCTGCAAGAAGAACAGCAGCAGAGACATCAGGAGGAAATGGCTACTATCTATGAGCTGGAATCTTACAAAGCTGCCAAGGACCGCGCCGAAAGTATCGCCAAATTAGCAGAGGAACGCACAAAGCTCCTGGAGCGTAATTATCTATACCTGGGAGCTGCCTTACTGTTTGCCATGGCAGGGCTCGTTTTGCTCGGTTTTTTATTCAAAAGCAATAAGCAGCGCGTGCTGGAAGAGCAAATCCGCGTTCAGACCGCTAAAAAGCACAGTCAGCAATTGGAGAAGCAACTTAAGGTACAACGCCAAAACGCCTTTCACAGTGGAATTGGAGCCGCACAACTCAAGACCAATATCATGGATGCAGTCAGCCGTTACGCCCCTAAAGCCAAAATGCTGGAGCGCAAGTTGAGCATCCTCCTGCACGAGTATGCTGAACAGAGCAACTTCGTGGAGCTTTTCCTTTTGTCCTATCCCGATTTTTTCAAAGCGCTCACCAAAATAGCACCCGACTTAACGCAATCGCAGCTCCGTTACGCCATTCTCATTGCACTGGGTGCTTCTATGGTAGAGATATCAGAGACACTGGGCGTTAGTGAGCATGCTGTAAAGATGGCGCGCTATCGGCTAAAAGGAAAGCTGGGGCTCGATAAAGAGGAAAGCATTGAGCAGTACCTGCGCGAGTTGCTGTTACAGGAATAGCTGATTCTTTTAAGGCAGATGGCTTAGAATAAGTACCCGGGCAAAGTCTACTGAACGTCAAAAGCGACTTTCACTGACTGTCCGTACCTTGAGGGCTTTATCTCTATAAGCCAGCCGTCTTCCTTTCCTAAAGTATACCGTGGGTTCATTGTCAACCAATACCTGCCTGGGCATATCCGAGTGAAGGAGAAGTAGCCATCCCGCTCCGGATAGGCTTGTGTAAGCAGGTTGCCGTCCCTGTCATACAAGTATACCACAGCGGCCATGATACGGGCTTGTGCATCTGCGCCATCAGGCTGCAAGTAACCGTAGATTTCGTGATAGGGCAGCACCGGTATATCAATCCGTTTGTACTGATTGGGGTCTGGCACGACAGCTGCGGATTGATAGGCAGGCTCCCAGAAGATATCCTCAAAAAAGCCTGGTGAAAATTCCAGCCGTACCTCCCGGGAAGCCTGCAGCCCTTTGACCAGGATTACACTATCCCTGGGCTGCTCTTCTACCCGCCCTCCTTTGGCCTCCACGCCCAGGCCAAGCACAGCGTATTCCAATTCATCCCGGCGGCCATTATGGTTGGCATCCACAAACGGGCGCAAAAGAATACCAGTTTCACCGGGGACAGGCTGGGCATTGAGCTGTAGCCCGCCGCCTGACCCTACCCAAAAAAGGTGCCCGGATGCCGATTGGTCCAGTGACAAGCGGGTATCCGAGCGGGAGGCATTACCGAATAATTGTACAGGACCGACAACCAAACTGTAATTAATGCCGAAGGAATGCCGCCCCTGATCAACGCCATAACTGTAGTTGATGCCAAGCCGGGCACCTTTGGAGAATTGTTTTGATAAGTTCGCCTGTAGCCCGTTGAGCCTCAAGGGATGGAGGCTCGCCTGAACAACTCCGGAAAAGGAGATGGCTTTCCACAACTGACGAGATAGACTGAAGTTGCTGCCCAAGCCTATATCCCGTAAACCAGAAGGCATAGCTAGCAATTGCGCGCGCAGGGCCGTCCCCTTTAGGTTAGAGGAGAGGCCCAGCTGATACTGCCCCCGCCACGACACGCCATTGCGGATCCAAGTGCCTTGGGCATTCACCCCAATCCGATGACGGCCAAGCTTCAGGCTTGTCCGGGCCTGCACCCGGTGCTGCTCCTGATTGGGGATGAACGCCCCTTCGAGGTCCTCCGTGTAGCGTTCGCCCTGATACTGCACTGACAACTGCCTGAAAGGTTGGACAGAAAGGCGCAGAGACTGCCGGAAGCCCGGGGCAATACCTGCTTCCAGAGACAAACCTGCGGATGGCTGGAACAGGCCTTCAAGGTAATACACCGGAAGCCCGCCCCTTAGGCTGCTGAAACTTTCCAGTCCGCCCCGCACCATAAAATGAGGCGTCACGCCCATTCCTATGTCAATTTTGTGAAAGCGACCATCTGAGCCTTGTATGATTCGGCTGCTTTCCAAAGAATAGGTCCATTGGCCGGGTTTGGGAATACGGCCCGGAAGGTAATACACCTCTTTGTAAGTATGCTCTTCCCCGGAAGGCCCGAGCTCACGTACGGTAAATTCATTAATACCTCGTTTAAGTGGGATATCGAAGCGGTAAGCGCCATCCTGGCCTGATTTTTTCCAATCCAGCAATTGCCGGCCTTCGTATACTTCCACCACCCAGCCGGGCGTAGTACTGCTACTGATGGTGTACATGGAAGCAGATGCATCTCTGGTGGTTGCATTTTTGTGCAAGCGTACGCCCGCCCGTGGCCGAATCAACCGTATCATCCCGGTGCCGCCACTACTGAGCGTTCCCACCTCTGCGGAACTCAGGTAAGGGTTAGCTTGCGGGGTATACAGCCACTGCAGGCGTTGCCGTTCCCAACGAAAATCTTGTTCGGATGCGTGCTGCAGGCTGATAGTCGTGCTGCCACCAAGGAGCTCAAGCCCGGCATCCACGCGCGCCTGCCAGAGCCCTGCTCCATTACCACTGCCGCGCCAATTGGCTTGATAGTCTGCACTTCCGCCCCTCAGCCAATGACGATGCCTGGAAAAAACGGTATCCGGTGGAGGCCCCTCCGTTTTCTTGCCTTCCCCAGCTCTGTTACGCTTTTCTGCCAGCCGGGCATTGCGGATTATTGGCAACTCCACCTCTGGCTTCATGGTTGCCATTAGCGCCTGCAGATCAAAAGTGGTGGGCAGCCGGAAAGCACGGCCCCAATATTCCAGGCCTAAGTAGCAGCTTCCATCGCTGTGCATAGTGAGCGCGGAAGCTTCCAGCCGGAACAGGGTATCAAAGACGAACAGGGACTTTTCGGGAAAGGAAAGCCGGTAAGGATTGTCCTCCTGCAGATAAAACCCGCTAAGTTCCTGTGGCAGAGTGTCAGGGCTTACCTTAACGCTGAAGGCCTGCAGCAGCGCCCGTACCGGCAATTTGACGGCGTTGGTTTCCAGGTCAATCAGGGCAGAAACATTGAATGCGCCAGCTTCCTCGACCTCCAGGCGCAGCACGAATTCCTCTTCCGCAGACTGCGCCCGGCCCACCACCTGCAGCGCCACCAACAGCAGAAGTACGAGCCCGGTACTGAGAACAGCAGGAGCAGGACATCTCATAGTCGCTTAGTTAATGGCTGTGATGTACAGTGAAATTCGGATGACTTCACCGGGTTTAACACCAGATGGGACAAACAACTGCCCACCGATACGCAGCACGCATTCGCCCTCATGCTCCCCTGCGCAGTCAACTTCCCACTCCGGCTCAAAGCGGGCACCATGATTACTGAAGCTTTCTTCTGCCCTAACTGATATGATTGGGGCCTGCCCTTCCGACAACCGTAGCCCTTGCAAACGGAGGATAGCCGGCCGGGCGCGCGCTCCAACGGAAATAAGCCCACCGGACACAGAGGTCTGCCCTCTGGGGGTTAGCAGCAGCAAGCCTCCTTCTTCTTCAGCGTACAATTGCCCAAAGTCCAGTTCCTGAGTAACCCAGAGCGATAGCGAAAAAGGACGCTCCACCCCTGCGTCCTCAACCGGGGCCGGATGAGTAGCCGGCCATGACCCGTAGCTGCTGCCCTCAGCCGGAAGGCGCTCCAACTCATTAGGAGCCGCCTTGGGCTTAAAACCAGACTTAGACATGTTGTATTTCTCAGGATATCCCTGACGGGCGGCGGCTGCCCGGGGTGGCGGCTGCCCATAGCTCTTTACAGCAGGATGGAACAGCACAAAACAGAATAGCAACAGGATGAAAAAGGGCAACCGGATACCCTTTTTCTCTACGCTGCTTTGTGCGGTCTTCCTTGTCATAGACCTGTCCGTTACTTTGGTATATCGTAGAGGGCTTCCGCATAAACCGTAGGGTTGCCTTTGTCCATATCTTCCATAAAACGGATGCGCAGCTGGCTGCCCGGCGGCAGTGCAGTGCCCTCAGCCAAATCAAGGGGGAAAGTGAAGTTGCGGAACAAATTGGGCGTAAACAAGGTCATCCCCTTGCGCTTGATGATTGCTTCAGGTTTTTTATCGGGCTGCAGCAGTTCCACCAGGAAATCACCATGTAGTGACTGATTGCCACTTCGGTTGACCCGGAAGCGCAGCTTTGAAGGTTCATCTTCTTCTCCGGGGATCAACCGGAGGCTGTCGATGACTGCACTGGCACTGGTTTCTCCGTGGCGTACGATGACCGGTATCGTAATACCGAACAGTATACTAATGGATACGCCTATTTCTCCGCTTTCTTCCTGGTCTGTGCCTGGGTTGCGGGCCGCAGCCTCTTGCTGCGTATCCACCTGCCGGAAGCTGAGGTGAGAACGGTACTCCCCCGGCGCAAGGTCGGGCCGGCTACGGAATTGTACCCTCAGGGTTTGAGACTCACCGGGCTGCAAGGTGAAACGGCGGGGAAACAGCCGCAGATAAGGAGAAGCGGCCCGGTCTTCCTCCCGAAGCGTGTCTATAGTCCTGTATTGCCCTTCCGGGCTTACGGCGTACTCCACAAAAGAGGCTACATAGGTCAAGGGCTCATCGCTTACGTTGAGGAGATTGAGCTCCCCTACGTTTTTACGGCCTTCCAGGACTATACGCTTGGGAGTCAATAGCAGCCCGCCTTGTGCTATGGCAGTCCCTGCCCATCCTATAAAAATTATAAGAGGTATTACACTATATAGTAGATTTACAGCCGGTTTGCTCATGAAGGCATCTCTTTTTTTAGGTCCAAAAATAGAGCCCGAAATAATCCCGGTTATATGGCTCTTCCTGCATACACAAACAGCAACGTGGGGCCAAGGGCATGAAAATACCCCTGACTCCCAGTGCTGTGAGCTTATTGATAGCTTACAGTGATACCAATCGCTCCTGAGTAGCTGCCAGCAGCATCAGTCCCTTCTATTTCTTGTAAAGTACCTCCTATAGAAATGATTTCGCTGACCCCACTTGAGATTGTTGCACCCCCTTCGATGTCAGCGCCGATGCCGGAACTCGTAAAAGTGTGTAAATCACTATGCGCAGCTGGAATAAATAAAAAATCTGAGCCACCACCATTAGTAAGCGGTACACTCCCATCTATAGATACACTGACGGTACCATCAGAGCCGAGTACTCGGAATGAACCTAGAGTTGGGTCTGTTAAAACAGCTAGTCCATCGGAGGTGTGTGCCCCAATAACTGGATCAATGGTCAAACTCCCTTCAATACTACCATTCAATAGTACAAAACTCCCTAGATCAAGATCAGCTACGGGATCAATCTGTAAGCCCTCCAACAACTCTGCGGTGACGTTTATTGTCGCCGTAGCATTCTGCGCCAGGGCCGAAACCGACATCACAGCCACAAAGCCCAGGGTGAAAAATAATTTACAGTTTCTCATAAGATGTTCAATTTTGAATAATGATTGATAAAATAAGTGATTGAGCTTACCTCAATTCTTTTACAAACGTACAGGGTATTCTCAAAAAAAAAAAGCAATAGACCCAATGGCCAAAACCATATAAACATCTGATTAACTTTACTTTATACCATTTTGTAGACGAATAATTCCCGCTTGTAGACTCGCCGTTGACGATTTGTGCGGGATTTATCAAAAAAAGTAAGGCATTTCAAAGCATATTCAGCCGAACAAACAATGGCTGGTATACACTTAAGCATACCACTTGCTCATGAAGGTATCTTTTTACACGTCCAAAAATAGAGCCCGAAATAATCCCGGTTATGGCTCTTCCTGCATACGCACAGACAACAAAACAGTAGCGTGGGGCCAAGGGCATGAAAACACCCCTGACTCCACTGCTGTGAGCTTATTGATATTCTACATTGATATTAATCGCTCCTGAGTAGGAGCCAGCGGAATCACTTTGGTCAATTCCACCGAGTGTACCTCCTACGTAAATTGCGTAGCTGTTGCCATCATTATTATCAAGTTGGATGGTTCTTGAAATAAAGCCGTCATTGGTGTCCGTAAACCCACCAAGACCTATCACCTCTGCATCAGTTCCGAGTGTAAATTCTGAGGCACCATCAGTACTATGCGACAGGGTTACACTAGAACTTATTTTTACCATGACGGAAGCACCCGGAGAGCCAGAAACCTGAAATGTACCTGGGGTTGGCGTCTCTACGAAACCTATCACTGGGGAAAGACCTTGTGATGTAGCATTGGGGGTTATGATAAAGGAATTATCAGTTAGAGCAGCTGCGCCCGTTAATACAAATTTCCCTGAATTAAGTCCAACTTGGCTAACAATTTGTAAGCCCTGCAACAACTCTGCGGTGACGTTCATTGTCGCCGTAGCAGTCTGCGCCAGGGCCGAAACCGACATCACAGCCACAAGGCCTAATGTGAAAAAAATTTACATGTTTTCATAAGATGTTCAATTTTGAATAATGATTAACAGATAAGTGAGCCTCGTGCAAGAGGGGGATATAAGCTGAACGGACTGATAAGCAGCCCAGCCGATACCGTCGGCCCCACCAAGTGTTAACCCGGAGGCGCCAACTGCTGTGCTAAAGTAAAGGCTGAGGTAGGTTGGAGTAGTCCCAAGTCCTGAAAACAAAGCTGGGACACCCTGTTTTTCAGGACTTGGGACACCTTTCAGAGGATGGGCAATGTCGAATGCGATCAGTACCTTACCAGCTTAAGCGTCTGGCGGACCTGCGCTCCGGCAGACCTGCACTGGACGGTGTATACGCCTGCCGGAAGCCCCTCCATATCCAGTTTCAATTGCTGCTGCCCGGCCACCGCCTGCTGAACCGGCAGGGCCAACTGCCCCAGCGGGCCATATATCCGTACTTCCGCTCCTGCCTCCAGAGGCACTGCCCATTCCAGTACCGCAGCGCCAGCCGTTGGGTTGGGCCAGATAATCAGCCCGTTGCCAGGGCCGGATGTATGGCTCGTGACCGGAGGCGACCACACCTGCTGCTCCAGTACCACGACCCGCACCTTGCTAACCGAACCCGACATGCTGCCCGATGGGTCCACCGTAAAGCCCCCCACTCCCACTTCAAAACAGCTCCCCGATGGCTGTGGCATCGATACCGCCGCCAGGTTCAGCCACCCTGCGCCCAGTATCTGATAACGCCCGCGCCACGTCCCGTTGAAATATTCCAGGCGGATCTTTTTCGCATTCGGCGCATCCAGCAGCGTAACTTCACGCAGGTCACCGTCTGCTTCGCGGACTTCCCAGCGCAACAGCCCGCTGCCATTCCAATATAAGCCGACCATAGCCGCATCCGGCAACAGGCTGCTCCGCGCGCTCAGCCCAATATAGCTGTCCCCGGAGACCGTGCCCAGGTTCAACTGCAGCCCACCTTTGCTCGCACAAAACGGCTGGTGCACAAACAGGTAGCCGTCTGGGCTGCCGCCACTGCCTGAATGATACCCCCCTGACCATAGGTTCAGCGTCCCGTTATCCGTACAGATGTCCCATGTGGCACTGCCCGGTGAACCGTTCAGCCCCGTCACCGACCACTCCGGTGGCAGCCCCGGGCTCTGCTGTACGCTCACCGTGGAGGTGCAGGACGACTCGTTCCCATTTACATCTATCGATGTGACCTGCACTTCGTACGTGCCCCCGATGTCTTCACAGGTGTAAATGGCAGCGTCGTACAGTATTGTATCTATACCGCAGGCATCAAACCCGCCTGCATACACATCGCTCAGCAATAGCTCGTAAGTGCCATCGTAGCTCACCTGCACCTCCGGCGAGCTGCATAATACCGAGGGCGGGGACAAATCCTCTACTGTGACCTGGGCTTCGCAACTGCTGCTGTTACCGTTCACGTCTGTGCCCGTTAAGGTAACGGACTGAACACCAACATCACCACAATCAAAAGATGACTGGCTCAGGCTCAGACTCACTGCGCCGCAGGCGTCATTGCTGCCGGCATTCACATGAGCTGCTGACAGCAAGCCCGTACCGAAGACGCTCAGTGTTACCGTCCGGTTCTGGCACAGCATCACAGGGCCCACAGAATCCCTTACCGCTATGGTGGCCGTACAAGTGCCGCTGTTACCGTTTTCATCAACGCCCGTTAGCGTGACCGGCAGCTCGCCCACATCGCTGCAACCGAAAACCGTCTGGCTCAGGAAGAGCGTGTCCAGACCGCAGGCATCGTTGCTGCCGCCATCTATATCAGCTACCACTATGCTGCCGATGCCATCACCATCAAGGTAGACGGTGTGGGCCGTACACAACAGCTGCGGGGCGATGCTATCGAGCACTGTGACCGTAGCCGTGCAGAAAGACTCATTATCGTTCTTATCCACTCCGGTGAGCGTAACCGTATTTGGGCCCACATCGCTGCAACCGAAAACCGTCTGGCTCAGGAAGAGCGTGTCCAGACCGCAGGCATCGTTGCTGCCGCCGTCTATATCGCCTACCGCTATGCTGCCGATGCCCTCCT
>PR_CR_10_Liq_2_inCRDRAFT_1000109_pt1 | contig 23920 bp, 21 predicted proteins | sample PRCRCaboRojoPR_FD_10245 | JGI IMG/M metagenome (IMG submission 10245) | reverse complement strand
GGGCCTGGCTCTTGTGACTCGCGATGGCCCTAGCGGTAGTAGAGCGATTTGCCGTTGTGAAAGACCTGCACCTTGGCAGGATCGGCCGTCAGGCGCACGGTCTGGCCGCGCACATCGGCATGGATACCGGGAAGTTTGGCGATCACCGGTTCCGCATCACCTTCGGGGTTGAAATAGAGCAACGTCACTTCGCCCAGCGCCTCGGTGATGTTCACCTTCCCTTCGTAGACGTAATCGCCCTCGGTCTCGATGAAATCCTCTGGCCGGACGCCGACATTGACCTTCAGCCCCTTGTCCGCGTCCTGCGTGGGCACGTCCGAAACCGCCGTGCCGCCACCGGCCAGCGTGATCGTGGTCTGCTTGCCGGTGCCAGTGATCTCGCCCGGCAAAAGGTTCATGGACGGCGAGCCGATGAACTGGGCAACGAACTCGTTTTCGGGACGCTCATAGAGCTCCAGCGGTGTGCCAACCTGTGCGATGCCTTTGTTCGCCAGAACCACGATGCGGCTGGCAAGGGTCATGGCCTCGACCTGGTCGTGGGTCACGTAGATCATGGTGGAATCGGGCATGGATTCCTTGAGCTGCGCGATCTCGATCCGGGTGGCGACCCGCAACGCGGCGTCGAGGTTCGAAAGCGGCTCATCGAAAAGATAGACCTTGGGGTCGCGGACGATGGACCGGCCGATTGCGACACGCTGGCGCTGACCACCGGACAGGGCCTTCGGCAGGCGGTCCAGATAGGGTTCCAGTTGCAGGATCTTGGCCGCCTTGTCGACGGCGGCGTCAATCTCCTCCGGCGTCTTCTTGGCCAGTTTCAGCGCAAAGGACATGTTATCGCGCACGGTCATGTGCGGATAGAGCGCGTAGGACTGGAACACCATGGCGATCCCGCGCTGGGCGGGGGGCACATCGTTGACGCGTTGCCCGTCGATCTCCAGCGTGCCACCCGTGATCTGTTCCAGCCCGGCGATCATGCGCAGCAGAGTGGATTTGCCACAGCCCGACGGGCCGACAAATACGATCAGTTCGCCCTTCTTGATGTCGAGATTGATGTCCTTGAGCACCTCGACGGTGCCGCCATAGGTCTTTTCGACATTCTCCAGCTTCAGGTCCGCCATCTGGCCCCTCCCCTTTTCTTTTTTCTAGCCGGACGCGCGGACAGCGAAACAGGGCTGCCACGGTCCGAGGTGCAGTTTGTTATCCGCCGAGACATGCGCCCCGCCCAGTTCCTCTCCGATCGGCGTCCATTTGCCCTTGGGCAGGGACATTTCCGACGGGGTATCGCTGAGGTTGAAGGCACAGAAGATCACCTCGTCGCCTTGGCTGCGGGTGAAATGAACCACGTCGCCTGCAACCTTGACCCCGTCATGATCCCCCTTGGACAGCGCCGGATGGGCATGACGGAACGCGATTGCGCGGCGGTAGTGGTGGATCAAGGCGCCGGGGTCCTCCTCCTGGACGGCGACGGCGCGATGAATGTGGTCGTGACTGACCGGAAGCCAGGTCTGCGGCGCGCTGGAAAACCCGCCATGCAGGTTCGACGGCTCCCAGGCCATCGGCGTCCGGCAGCCGTCGCGGCCCTTGAACTCGGGCCAGAACTCGATGCCATAGGGGTCTTGCAGATCCTCGAAGGCGACATCTGCCTCGGGCAGGCCAAGTTCTTCGCCCTGGTAAAGACAGACCGAGCCACGCAGGCACATGATCAGCGTGGTGAAGGCGCGCTGCGCCGCCGGGGTGAGGTTCCACCGGGTCGCGTGACGCATCACGTCGTGATTGGAAAAGGCCCAGCAGGCCCAGCCATCGGCGGCCACCTCGTCGACGCGGCCCATGACATCGGCGATGCGTTCGGGCGTGGGCAGGTCCTTGGCCAGGAATTCGAAGGCATAGCACATCTGCATCAGGTCGTTGCCGGCCGTGTATTCGCCCATGATCTCAAGGCCGCGCTGGGCATCGCCCACCTCGCCCACGGCGGCGGCGTTGAACGGGGTCATGACCCGGCGCAGCTTGCGCAGGAAATCCAGGTTTTCCGGCTGGTTCTTCGAATACAGGTGTTCCTGGTGATTATAGGGGTTCACGCTGGGCGCGATGTTGGCGTTGCGCTGGTCCGCCGGCAGGGGCGGATTGTCGCGCAACTGGGCGTCGTGGACGTAGAAGTTGATGGTATCCAGGCGGAAACCGTCCACCCCGCGATGCAGCCAGAAACGCGCGACGTCCAGGAGGGCCTCCTGGACTTCCGGTTCATGGAAATTCAGGTCGGGCTGCGAGGTCAGGAAGTTATGCAGGTAATACTGCTCTCGCCGCGGGTCCCATTGCCACGCCGATCCGCCAAAGATCGACAGCCAGTTGTTGGGCGGCGTGCCGTCGGGCTTTGCGTCGGCCCAGACATACCAGTTGGCCTTGTCGTTGTCGCGGCTGGCGCGGCTGGCCGCGAACCAGGGATGCTGGTCACTGGTATGGCTCAGGACAAGATCGATCATCACCTTCAGCCCCAGCCCGTGGGCAGTTTCGACCACCGCGTCGAAATCCGCCAGGGTGCCGAACATCGGATCGACGTCGCAATAGTCGCTGACGTCATAACCGAAGTCCTTCATCGGCGAGGTGAAGAAGGGCGAAATCCAGATCGCATCGACCCCGAGCGAGGCGATGTAGGGCAGCCGCTGAACGATGCCGGACAAGTCCCCGATACCGTCGCCATTGCTGTCCTGGAAGCTGCGCGGGTAGATCTGGTAGATCACCGCGCCACGCCACCAATCCTGTTCCTTGTGCAGCACCTTTCCGGGCACCAGCGCCTCCAGTTTCGTCATCGAAGTTTTGTCTTTCCTTATTGAGGTCGCGTCTACTTGACCGATCCGGCCAGCATGCCGCGCACCAGGTATTTCTGCATCGCGAAGAACACCACCAGCGGCACCGCGATCGACACGAAGGCCGCCGTCGCGAGGATTTCCCAATTGCCACCGCGCGTGCCCAGAAGTTCGACGATCTGGTTGGTCATGACGGTGGTTTCACCTGTCGCGTCGATCAGGAAAACCTTGGCCACCAGCAGGTCGTTCCAGGTCCACAGGAACTGGAAGATCGCGAACGACGCCAGTGCGGGGAAGCTGAGCGGCAGGATGATCTTGGTGAAGATCTGGAACTCCGTCGCCCCGTCCACGCGGGCGTTCTCGATGATGTCACGCGGCAGGCCGACCATGTAGTTGCGCAAGAGGTAGATCGCCAATGGCAACCCGAAGCCGGTATGCGCCAGCCAGACACCAAGATAGCCCTTGCCGATTCCGATCCCGAGATGCAGCCGCAAAAGCGGAATGAGCGCCAGTTGCAGCGGGACCACCAGAAGGCCCACCACCATAGCGATCAGCAGCGCGCGGCCGGGGAAGTCCATCCAGGCGAGCGCATAGGCCGCAAAGGCCGCCACGACGATCGGGATGATCGTGGCCGGGATGGTCACCGTCAGCGTGTTGAAGAACGCCTTGGCCATGCTGTCGGTCCGGTCTCCGGACAGCAGGACCTGTTCATAGTTCGCAAGGGTGAATTCCGGCGGGGCCTCGGCGGTGACGAAAATTCGCTGACCGCGCCCCGAGATCTGCTCGTCCGTGCCGCGCCATTCGTAATCCCCATTGGCGGCGACGGTCATCGACTCGCCTTCGCCCATATCGGCGGTTTCGCCCGCAACATAGGCGTCGATCGCACGCGACGAGGTGCCCCAGACACTGATCACCTTTTCCGATCCGTCTTCGAACAGGTTGCCCGACACCACGAACATGTCACCATCGGCAACGCGGTTTTCGTCGGGGTCGGCGGCGCGCAGCACCTCGTTCTGTTCGGCCGCGGACAGCGAGGCCCACCAGCCCGAGGAATTGATCTGGTCCACCGTCCGGAAGGACGACACGAACAGCCCAACGGTCGGGAAGATCCACAGCAGCACCAGCGCCAGCGTGGCAATATGAACCGCCCATGTCAGGCTCGACTTGGTTCCAGCGATATTGTCCATCAGCGCATCTCCTTGCGGGCGTTGTAGACGTTCCAGATCAGGATCGGGCTGACCAGCAGCATGATGATGATGGCGCTGGCAGATCCGACACCCCAGTCATTGGCCCGGAACAGCTTGTCGAACATGTAGTTGGCCAGAACCTGGGTTTCCCACTGGCCGTTGGTCATGGCGAAGACGATGTCGAAGATCTTGAGCACGACCAGCGTGATCGTCGTCCAGACCACCACGATGGTCCCCATGATCTGCGGCACCTTGATCTGGAAGAAGACCTCGAACGGGTTGGCACCATCCACGATGGCGGCTTCGACGGTTTCCTCGGGGATGCCGCGCAGGGCGGCGGACAGGATCACCATGGCGAACCCGGTCTGGATCCAGATCAGCACGACCATCAGGAAGAAGTTGTTGTAGAACGGAATGGTCAGCCATTGCTGCGGCTCGCCATAGGGCAGTTGTGCGCTGAACAGCTGAACGATCTGCCACAGCGAGGTCACGACCAGATAGGCCGCGCCGGCCGCACCCGCGAGGCGCAGAACGGTGCCGAAAGTGCTGTAGGACGACCCCTGGCCCAGGAACGGTTTCAGCAGGATGTAGGCCACGTAGGCCACGATCCCGGCAAACCCGAGCATCATCACAGCCGGCAGCAGCTTGAGCACCAGGAAGCTGCCGGTGCCGCCCTCGAATTGCAGCCAGACGGCATTCAGCACACCGATCTGCGCCTGGTCGGCAGGACGGGCGACATAGATCAGGCGGAAGATGACCGAGGCGCCGACAAAGGAAATCGCCATGGGCATGAAAATGATGGACTTGGCCACCGCACCCCACTTGATGCGGTCGGTCAGCTGCGCGGCCAGAAGGCCGAACGCGGTCGAGGCGGCGGGCACCACGACAAGCCACAGCATGTTGTTGCGCATGGCTTCCCAGAACTTGGTTTCGGAAAACATCTGCTGATAATTCGCGAAGCCCACGAAGGCACCGTCCTGCGAACGATCGGTCAGCGACAGGCGAAGGGTTTCGACCACGGGATAGGCAAGATAGAGGCCCAGCGCGAAAATCGCGGGAAACAGGAAAAGCCAGGGGCGCACCATGTTCGCCCGGTTGATGTTCTGGCCCGCCTTCGGCCCCCTGGCCGGAAAGATGACCTTATCGAGCAGCTGGTTGGAGAAATAGAAATACCCCAGGCAGCCGCCGACCCCGATCAGGATCGTGATGAGTCCCTGTAGTGCTGGTGACATGTGCCCCTCCCTGACACGCCGTGCGCGGCGTCGCGGTTCTTGGGGACAGCCCGGCACCGGGCCGGACTGTCCGATCTTTCAGGTTCGATGAGTGCGCTTACTTCAGCGCGTCCCAGCTGTCCTGGATTTCCGAGGCCACCGCTTCGGCATCCGCACCACCGGCGTAGTCAACCATCCCGGTCCAGAAGGACCCGGCACCAACACCGCCCGGCATCAGGTCGGAGGCGTCGAAACGGAAGGTGGTCGCACCCAGCAGGATCTCGTTCATCTTGGCCAGGGTCGGATCACCGAAGGCCGAGGAGTCGACGCCGGTATGGGGCGTCAGGAAGCCGCCGAGGCCCATCCAGATCTCGTGCGCTTCAGGGGTTTGAAGGAACTCGATCAGATCGTGGGCGGCTTCGTTCTCGTTGGTGATAGCCCAGAGCGTCCCTGCACCCAGCACCGGGGTGCCGAGGTCAGCCTCTTCGTAGGCGGGGAAGTAGAAGAAGTCGGCGTCAAGCCCGACTTCGGTGCCCTCGGGGAAGAAGGCCGGGATAAAGGAAGCCTGGCGGTGCATGTAGCACTGCGGCGGCGCGTCGAACAGGCCCTTGGGGCTGTCGCGGAAGTCGGTCGAAGCAACCGCCCCCGCCCCGCCGGCAACATAGTCGTCGTTGCGGGCAAAGTAGCCGAATTCCTCGATCGCGTTCACGACCGGCTCGGAATCGAAGGGAATCTCGTTGGCGACCCACTGGTCATAAACGGACGGATCCTGCGTGCGCAGCATCATGTCCTCGACCCAGTCGGTGGCCGGCCAGCCGGTCGCGCCGCCGGAACCCAGCCCGATGCACCACGGGGTTTCCCCATCGGCAACCATCTGGTCGGTCAGCGCCTTCAGCTCTTCCATGGTCTCGGGTATCTCGTAACCCGCATCCTCGAAGTTCTCGGGGACATACCAAACCAGGGACTTCACATCGACCTTGTAGAAGAAGCCGTAGAGCTCATCCTCGCCGTTCTCGTCGGCATAGGTGCCCAGATCGACCCAAGACTGGCCGGCGGCATAGTTTTCACGGATCCAGTCCGCGGTGCCATCCTCAAGCGGGGTCAGGAAGCCACGGCTGGCCATGTCGGCGGCAAGGCCGGGCTGCGGGAACACGGCGATGTTCGGGGCCGAACCGGCCTCGGCATCGACCAGGATCTGCTGTTCGAAGCTGTCCGAACCGACATAGCTGACATCGTGGCCGGTTTGCTCGGCAAAGGCGTTCAGCACGGCTTCGACATTTTCTTGGTCCGGCCCCAGCCAGGGACCGAACACGGTCAGTTCTTCAGCCGACGCCATACCGGCGGTCAGGGCGACAGCTGCTGCACCGGTGAGCAGGGTCTTTTTCATGAGTATCCTCCCAATTGCGCGCCTCGCGCGCATAACTGCAGTCTTCAACACGCGCCGGGGCGGTTCGACGACTCGCCCCAAAGCGCTTTGAGTTTCATAGCCATGAAGCAAAGAATGCACCCTGTCAACGCTGCAGTCGCAGCATGAATAATTCTGCAATTGCGCGGTATCCTGCGGTTTTTTCATTGATTTTTGGCGCGGCTCGGGAAAGGATGCACGACAGCCTGAAATCTCAAAGCGTTTTAAAATCTGCCTCATGAACCTCAAGGAACTCTCTGCCAAGCTGAACCTCTCGCAGACCACTGTGAGCCGGGCGCTGAATGGCTATCCCGAGGTCAAGGAGGAAACCCGCAGGCGCGTTCTGGATGCGGCGGAACGCTACAATTACCTGCCGAATGCACGCGCGAAGGGGCTGGCCACAGGGCGGTCCCACGCGATCGGCCATGTCATCCCGATCTCGTCCAAGCACGAGATGGTCAACCCGATCTTCGGCGATTTCATCGCCGGCGCGGGCGAAACCTATTCGAAATGCGGTTACGAGATGCTGATTTCGGTCGTCGAGGACGAACAGGCCGAAGAAGCCTACCGGTCGCTCAAGCGGCGCGGGGTTGTCGATGGCGTGATCGTGCATGGCCCCCGCCAGGACGATCCGCGCATTCCCCTGCTGCAGGAGCTTGACCTGCCCTTTGTCGTGCATGGCCGTGCATCGGGGCTTGCCCCGGANTATTCNTGGCTTGATGTGAACAATCGGCGGTCGTTCCAAAGGGCGACCGAGTTTCTTCTTGATCTCGGCCATCGGCGCATCGCGCTGCTCAACGGGCTCGAAGCCATGGATTTTGCCGCGCGGCGCCGGGCGGGATACGAACTGGCACTGGCGGAGCGGGGCATCAACCCCGATCCCGGTTTCGAGATCAGTGGTGAGATGACCGAAGCGATGGGTTATCGCGGCGCGCTGGAGCTTCTGAACCGGCCGATGCCGCCAACGGCGTTCCTGGTGTCGTCGATGATCAGTGCCCTCGGGGTGCGCCGCGCCCTGGAAGAACGCGGGCTACGGATGGGCGCGGATGTTTCCGTGATCACCCATGATGACGCGCTGTCGTATTTCACCACCGGCGCGGATGTGCCGCTTTTCACCTCGACACGCTCTTCGGTACGCGATGCGGGTCGACAAGTGGCGCAAATGCTGATCGACAGGATCAGCATGCCGGATGCTCCGCCCCAGCAGGTCCTGCTGGAAGCCGAATTGATGGTGGGCCGCTCGACCGGACCGGCCCCAGCCGATTGAGGAAGATCATGGAATTCAACCGCTCCGACTTTCCCGAGGATTTCCTTTTCGGGGCCGCCACGGCCGCCTACCAGATCGAGGGGTCCGCCCATGGCGGCGCAGGCTCCTGCCATTGGGACAGTTTCGCCCAGGTACCAGGCAACGTGATCGGCGCCGAAGATGGCAGCCGCGCCTGCGACCATTACCTGCTTTGGCAGGACGACCTTGACCTGCTACGCGACGGTGGCATGGATGCCTATCGCTTTTCGACCTCCTGGCCGCGGGTTCTGCCCGAGGGGCGCGGCGCGGTGAATGCCGAAGGTCTGGATTTCTACGATCGGCTTGTCGACGGGATGCTGGAACGCGGGCTCAAGCCGTTCCAGACTCTGTATCACTGGGAAATGCCCTCGGCCCTCGCCGACCTTGGGGGCTGGACCAACCCGGACGTGCACAAATGGTTCGCCGATTTCGTTCAAATCATCACCCGCAAGATCGGCGACCGCGTGCACGCCACCGCAACGATCAACGAGCCGTGGTGCGTGTCCTTCCTGTCGCATTTCCTGGGCCACCACGCGCCAGGCCTGCGCGACATCCGTGCCGCCGCCCGCGCGATGCACCATGTGCTCAAGGCGCATGGGGCCGCGATGGAGGTTCTGCGCGCCGAGGGGCGCGACAATTGCGGGATCGTTCTGAATTTCGAGGCCAGTGCCCCGGTGGACGGCGCCCCCGAGAACATCGCTGCCGCCGCGCGGCAGGACGCGATCTTCAACCGCTGGTTCATCGAGGCGATCACGCAAGGCAGCTACCCGGAAGAGGCGATGGAAGGCTTTGCCCCACACATGCCGGCGGGCTGGCAGGACGACATGGCGCTGATCGGCCAGCCGCTGGATTGGCTGGGCGTCAACTATTACACGCGCGGACTTCTGCGCGCGGCGCCGGACATGGCCTGGCCGTCCGTCGAGCCTGTCGAGGGTCCGCTGCCCAAAACCCAGATGGGTTGGGAAATCCATCCACAAGGCCTGCGCGACATCCTGGTCCGACTGTCGCGCGATTACGTGGGTGACCTGCCCATGTACGTGACCGAGAACGGCATGGCCTGGGACGACCGCGTGGAAAACGGAACTGTCTACGACCCGGCGCGGGTCAGTTTCGTGTCCGACCATGTGCGCGCGATCGCCGAGGCCATGGAGCAAGGCGCGAACATGAAGGGCTTCTTCTACTGGTCACTGCTGGACAATTACGAATGGGCCTTCGGCTACGAGAAACGCTTCGGCATGGTGCACGTGGACTACGACACCATGAAGAGGACGCCCAAAACATCATATCATGAATTCGCCCAGGCGCTGGCGCGTTAGCGGACCACCTGGCGCTGGGTGCCCAACCCTTCGACCGTGAGTTCCATCACGTCGCCGGACCGCAGGAAGCGTTGCGGCCGCTGGCCCATGCCGACACCCGAGGGCGTCCCGGTGGCGATGATGTCGCCGGGTTGCAGGATCATGAACTGGCTCAGGTGACTAATGATCCGGGCGACGGAAAAGATCATGTCCGCAGTGGTCGAGTCCTGCATGACCTCGCCGTTGAGCGTCAGGCTCAGCCCCAAAGCCTGTGGATCGGGAACCTCGTCAGCCGAGACCAGCCAAGGCCCGACCGGCCCGAATGTCGGCGCCGACTTGCCCTTGATCCACTGGCCGCCCCGGTCCATCTGGAAACTGCGTTCGGACACGTCATTGACGACGCAATAGCCCGAGACATGAGACAAAGCCTCGGCCTCGCTTACATAAGAGGCCTCTCGCCCGATCACGACGCCCAGCTCGACCTCCCAATCGGTCTTGTGACTGCCCCTGGGAATGAACACCGGATCATTCGGCCCGGAAAGAGCGGAGCTTGCCTTGGAAAAAAGGATCGGTTCGTCAGGTGCGTCGAGCCCGGACTCCGCGGCGTGTTTGGCGTAGTTCAAACCGATGCAGAAGAAGTTCGGCACATGCGCCAGACAGGCCCCAATGCGGCCGGGTTCCGCGACCAACGGGAGTGTCTCGGCGTCTATCGCGGCCAGTTCGGCCAGCGCCTCGTTCGAGACGGTCGGTCCGGCAAAATCCATGACCACATCGCTCAGGTCACGGATCCGTCCTTCACCATCCAGAAGGCCGGGCCGTTCAGCGCCGAGTTCTCCGAAACGCAGAAATTTCATCACAGTCTCCTTCAGCCACGCCCGATATAGGGCATCTTCGTCGCCATGACGGTCATGAATTGCACATTGGCGTCCAGCGGCAGCCCGGCCATGTGCAGCACCGAATCCGCCACATGGGCAACGTCCATCACCGGCTCGGGCGCTACCGTGCCGTCGGCCTGGGGCACCCCGTCGGCCATGCGCGCTGTGATCTCTGTCAGGGCGTTGCCGATATCGATCTGGCCGCACGCGATNTTGAACGGCCGCCCATCCAGCGAGATCGACCGCGTCAGGCCGGTGATCCCGTGTTTCGACGCGGTATAGGGCNCNGAGCCCCAGCGCGGCACATGGGCCGAGACCGAGCCATTGTTGATGATCCGCCCGCCTTGCGGATCTTGAGCACGCATCCGGGCAAAGGCCGCGCGGGCGCAGATGAAGGCCCCTGTCAGGTTGATGTCGATGCAGCGCCGCCAATCCTCCACGGATACGGCGTCGATCGTCGCGCCCAGTGCAGAGACGCCAGCGTTGTTGAACAAGGCGTCGAGCCGGCCCCACGCGCCGACCACCTTGTCGAACGCGCTGTCCACCGCGTTCTCATCGGTCACGTCGCAGGGCAGCACCAGCGCCCCGTCATAGCCTTCGGCTACCTCTTCCAGCAGTGCGGCACGACGGCCAATCAGCCCGACATGCCAGCCCTCGGCAAGAAATGCCTCGGCACATGCGCGCCCGATCCCCTGCCCGGCCCCGGTGATGATGATGGTCCGCATGGCCTCTCCCTCCTGGTTCATCGCGAGACCTAGCCCCGCAGACAGGCGAACACAAATCCGCTCAGGGCCGGGTGACAGCGGCCGCCCATTCCTGAAGAAACCGGTCGCGCATCAGCGGGTCGATGAACACCAACAGCCCGGTATCCAGCCGGATCGGGCGTTGGTGCGGGTTGGTCGTCAGTGCCCGTCCGTCGATTCGTGGCAGCCGCGCGTCCCGGTCGAGCGCCGTCTGCCCCGCCTCGGACAGAAGGAAATCGAGGAACCGGCCGCCAAGTTCCGGCTGGTCCGCACTGGCTGGCACGAGGGCGGTGCGCAGCAGCACGTGGGTGAAGTCGCGCAACTCGACCACGGCGCCCGCATCGCCGATCGACAACCCCCCGGCGACGTAGCTGCCCAGCACATTGTAGGCCGCAACGATGTCGCCGGATTCCAGGTCACGTATCATTGCCCCGGTGGATGCATAGAGCCGGGGCGACAGCGACCCCATGACCTCGGCCAGGCGCCAGAAACTGTCGGATTGGCGCGCATCCTGCGTGGCGAACAGGTAGCCCGCCCCGGAGCGCGCCGGATCATAGGTCCCGATGCGACCTTCGAACAGGGCGGGCCGGTCCCGCATGATTTCGATCAGGCCGGACCGATCCTGCGGCAACGGCCGGTTTCCGAAGGCATCGCGGCGCAGCAGAAGAACCACGGGTTCCTGTGAAAAGGCGAACAGGTGCTCGCGCCAGACCGCCCAATCGGGCAGCGCCTCGACCTCTTGCGACCCATGGGCACGCGCCAGCCCGTCATTGGCCAGTTTCATCTGCAGGTCCATGGCCGAGGAAACAACAAGGTCGAACCGTGCGGCATCCTCGGCAATGGCCTGATAGACCTGCCGGGTCGAGCTGACGGTGTAATGCACGCTGACCTCCGGGTTGCGCGCCTGGAAGGCGGCGATGACCGGCTCGAAGACGACCGTGTCCGTCGTCGAGAGGATCGACACGACGGGCCCATCTGACTGCGCCTCGAACAGCCGTTCCTCCTCGATCTCGAAGGCGGCGGCGAGACCGGCCCAGAGGCTCAGGCCAATGGCAATGACAAGATGGCGCATGCGCCCTTTCCTTCCCTGTTCTCGATCCGGAACGAGCCCGACAAGGCCCGCGCCACTTCGCGCACAATGGTCAGGCCCAACCCCGACCCCACAACATCCGATACGTTGCTGCCGCGTGCAAACCGCCGTGTCAGATCGCGGCCCTGCATTGTGCCCAGCCCGCGGCCACGGTCGAGGATGGCGAGCGTGGCCGTGCCGCCGTCGACGGTCAGGCGCAGTTCAATCGCGTCATCCCCGTCCGAATACTTGATCGCGTTGTCGACCAGATTGCGGACCGCGCTTTCCAGAAGCAGCCGGTCGGCATGGATGGGCACCGGGCCATCGGGCACCGAAAACTCGAAATGCAGGTCTTTCAGCTCGGCGGTCGGCTCGGCGGCGCGCATCACGTCGGCCATGACCGCGCGCAGATCCAGGTCCTCCTCGGCCCGTTGATCGGTGCGATAGGCAACGGTCGCATGGTCCAGCAGCTGCCCGGCAGAGCGCGAGCTGTCATCGGCGGCACGCAGGATCTCGCGCAGGCGGGCAAGCACTTCCTGTTCCTCCGAGATGCGCTGCGCGATCTCTGCATGTGTGCGCAGCGTGGCCAATGGCGTGCGGATATGATGAGCGGCCTCGGCGATGAAGGTCTCGGTGCGGGACAGCGCCGCCGTAAGCCGCGCCATGAGGCCGTTGAGTGCCGAAACCAGAGGCGCGAGTTCCTCGGGCACCGGGCGTGTCACCGCGCGGAGATCCTGCGGCCCGCGCCGTCCGACAGCCTCGGCGAGGGAATTGACCGGCCCGACCACCGCCTGTGCCGTCAGCAGCGCCAGCACGGCGGACAGGAAAAAGAAGCCCATGCCCAGCGCCGCGGCCCGGCTCGACATTCGGCTGATGATCATNTCTTGCCCGGTCCGCGTCTGACCCACGATGACCTGAACCCGGCGTGGCGTGCCCTCCACCAGGACAGAACGNCCCACCGCGGCGAGCCGGATCGGATCGCCCTGGTAGTCGCGGGAATAGAAGACCGGTTCCAGCCCGGTCAGTTCCGCAACCGGCATCGGCAGGTCGCCATAGCCCGTCACCGTGTCTTCGCCCACGAGGATACGATAGAAAATCCGGTCTTCTCCACTGCTTCCCAGCATAGAAAAGGCCGCGTAGGGAATCTCGATGGCCACGCCCTCTTCGCCCCCGCGCAGTTCCTCGGCAATGGCGATGGTGGCCGCACCGAGGATGCTGTCCTGCGAAGCCTGCACCGAGGCCGATGCAATGGCGCGCACCGAGATGAACAGCAGAAGCGACAGCAAGGCCGCCGCCAGAAGCAGCAAGACGACAAGGCGTTGCCGAATCGACTTGAACCGCAAGGGCACCTTCATTGGGCAGTCAGCCGGTAGCCGACCCCCCGGACGGTTTCGATCCGGGCCTGACTGCCCTCCAGCTTGCGCCGGAGCCGCCCGACATAGACCTCGATCGCGTTGTCGCTGACCGACTCGGCGGCCGAGAACAACCGGTCGCACAGCTGGTCCTTCGAATAGATCCGGTCGGGGGCCGAAAAGAAAATCTCCAGCAGGCGCAGCTCGCGGTTGCGCAACTCGCGGGTCTCATCACCCAATCGAACGGTCGCGGTCAGCGGATCGAAGACGAGGTCCGCGAAACTGCGTTCGGTGCTGGCCGCCCCGTCGCGGCGCCGCAGAACCGCCCGCGCCCTTGCGCCCAACTCGTTGAAATCAAATGGTTTCGTAAGGTAATCATCGGCACCCGTATCCAGCATGGCGATGCGTTCACTGACCTCTGACCGGGCCGTCATGACGATGACGGGCGTGTCGCGGTTGGCTGCGCGATGGGTGCGCAGAAAGTCTCGCCCATCGCCATCGGGCAGCATGATATCCAGCAAGATCAGGTCATAGGTCGCCACGGCCAGGTGATCCTCGGCCGCCGCAAGCGACCCGGCCAGATCGACAGCGTGCCCGTCCAGGGACAGGCGCGCGGCGACGCTTCGGGCCAGATCGGCATTGTCCTCGATCAGAAGGAATTTCATGTGACGGGTCCGTTTGACAGGTTGGTGTCAGGTTGAGCGCAAAAGAGTTGGTCTGGCAAGCAACGGGCAGGGAGGCCCGGGGCTGAGCCATGACCCCAAGGGAGGAAAAACCAATGAAACTCTTTTCCGCGAAGGCGGTCGCCACGACCGCCGTCATGATGGTCGGCAGCAGTGCCATGGCCGCCGAATGTATCGCCCCCGCCAATCCCGGCGGCGGCTGGGATTTCACCTGTCGCCAGGTCGGCAAGCTGCTCTATGATCTGGGCGAAGTCGACCAGCCGGTGCAGATCACGAACATGGCCGGCGCCGGTGGTGGCCTGGCCTTCGCCCATACCGTGGCCGAACGCAGCGATGATGCCGAGCTGATCGTCGCCGCCTCGTCGGCGACCACCACCCGCCTCGCTCAACAGGCCTATGGCGACGCGACCGCGGACCAGGTGCGCTGGGTTGGCGCGATCGGCGCCGATCCGGGGGTCATCGTCGTGGCGGCGGACAGCCCGATGCAGAATCTCGACGACATGGTCGAGGCGATCAAGGCCGATCCGGGGTCCGTTGCCTTTGCCGGGGGCTCTGCCGCCGGTGGTTTCGACCACATGAAACCACTGATGGTGCTTCAGTCCGGCGGTTTCAGTGACATCACCTCGGTGAAGTATATCGGTGTCGACGGTGGCGCCGATGCGATCACACAGACGGTCGGCGGCTTCACCCAGGCCATGACCGGCGATATGTCGGAAATCGTGGGCTTCCTGGAAAGCGGCGAAGTGCGGGCCCTGGCGGTCCTCACCGAGGAACGTGTTCCGGGATTCGAGGACATCCCGACGGCAATGGAACAGGGCTATGACGTGGTCGCGGTGAACTGGCGCGGCTTCTACGTGCCNAAGGACATCAGCGATGAGGACTTCGCGATGTGGGCCGACAAGATCCAGGCCGTCGCCGACAGCGACGAATGGGCCGAGGTCCGCCAGGCCAATGGCCTCGCCCCCTTCACCAAGGTCGGTCCCGACTTCCAGAACTGGGTCGACCAGGTGATCGCCGACACCGAAGAGCTGAGCCGCGAAATCGGTGTGATCGAGTGATGTTGAAAAGCGATCGCATCTTCGGTGTGGTCGTCGTTCTGGGGGCGTTTGCGTATATCGCGAGCGCCCTTCAGACCCCGACCAGCTTCATGTCCGACCCCGTCGGCCCAAAGACGTTTCCGGTGCTCCTGGGCGCCGTTGCCGGCCTGTGCGGGCTAATCATGGTCCTCAAACCGGACGAGGAACCCGACTGGCCGGATTTCGGTGCTGTCATCGCGCTGGCCATCTCGGTCGTGGTGCTGATCGGCTATGCCTACGCGCTCAAGCCCCTCGGCTTCCTGATCCCGACGGCCATCACCGCGGGAATCCTCAGCTATCAGATCACGCCACGTCCGCTGGCGGCTGCACTGACCGGGCTGGGCCTGTCCGTGGGGCTTTTTCTACTTTTCAAATACGTTCTCGGGTTGGGGCTGGTGCCGTTTCCCAAGGGCTGGTTCGGCTAGGGTGGGCTGACACATGGAAATCCTGTCAAATCTCGCGCTCGGCTTCTCGATCGCCTTGTCGCCCTACACGNTGATGCTGGCCGTTCTGGGCTGTTTCATCGGCACGATCGTCGGCGCTTTGCCCGGGCTTGGNCCGTCGAATGGCGTCGCGATCCTGATNCCGATCACCTTCACNATGGGGCTGGATGCCACCGCCGCGCTGGTGCTGCTGACAGCGGTCTATTACGGCGCGATGTATGGCGGNCGNATCAGTTCGATCCTGCTGAACATCCCCGGCGACGAACCGGCACTGATGACGACGTTGGATGGCTACCCGATGGCGAAGAACGGCCGACCCGGCCAGGCGCTGGTGATCTCCGGCTTCGCGTCCTTCTGGGGGGCGCTTTTCGCCACGGTCATGCTCGCCCTCGTCGCCCCGGCCCTTAGCCGGGTCGCCTACCAGTTCGGCCCCGCCGAATACTTCGCGCTCTACCTGCTGGCCTTCTCGACCCTTGGTGGCATCGCATCGAACAACCAGGCCAAGGCCGCGTTCGCCTCCTGCGTCGGGCTGGGGATCTCTGTCATCGGACTGGACAACTTTTCCGGCCTGCCCCGAATGACCGGCGGCAACCTTCACCTTATGGACGGGGTCGATTTCCTCGTCGCGATTGTCGGCCTGTTCGCGGTGTCCGAGGTCTTCTTCTTCATCGAGAAGCACGGCAAGGGTGGTGCGGTCGGCGTCAAGCTGAACAAGTTCCGCGTNCCGTGGGGTGAAATCTGGTCCACGCGCTGGACCCAGTTGCGCTGTGGCGTGGTCGGCTTCATTGCGGGCGTGCTGCCGGGGGCCGGAGCCTCGCTGGGCTCGTTCCTGACCTACATGATGGAAAAGAACATCGCCGGCCCCGAAGGCAAGTTCGGCACCGGTGTCCCCAAAGGCGTGGCCGCACCCGAGGCCGGCAACAACTCGGCCGCGGGCGGGGCCCTGGTGCCCATGCTGACGCTTGGCGTGCCCGGATCGGGGACCACGGCCGTGCTGCTGGCGGTGCTCATGACCCTGAACATCACACCGGGCCCGACATTGTTTACCGACCGTCCTGAAGTCGTCTGGGGCCTGATCGCCTCGCTTCTGATCGCGAACTTCGTCCTGCTGGCCATGAACGTGCCTTTGGTGCGGATCTTCGTGAAGGTGCTGTCTGTGCCGCCGGCGTTGCTTCTGCCCGGCGTAACGATGGTGTCTTTCGTCGGTATCTACTCGCTGACGGGCGGCTACTTCGACCTGCTGCTGATGATCCTTTTCGGCATCATGGGCTATGTGTTCCGCAAGATGGACATTCCCACGGTTCCGGTGATCCTGGGCATCCTGCTGGGGTCGAACATGGAGGACGCGCTGCGCCGCGCCATGGTCCTGTCCGACGGGGAATGGACCTACCTGTTCTCGTCGCCCATCGCCATCGGACTGTGGATCTTCGCCGTGGCCGGCTTCATCGCGCCGGTTTACTTCCGCAACAAGATCCGCAAACCGCAGGCGGTGACGGACTGATGGTGCGCGTTCTCGTTCCCTCCGGCGCCCTTGGCCTTGGCTATGACACCGAGGCGCTGGACCGCGCCATCGCGGCCGGTCCGGACCTGATCGCCATCGACGGGGGGTCCACGGATAGTGGGCCCTCCTATCTTGGCCGCGGGGTCAGCAAATATGCCCGCGAGAGCACGAAGGCCGAGTGGCGCGGGCTGATCGAGGCGCGCGCGAAAGCAGGGTGTCCGCTGGTCATCGGCACAGCCGGGACCTGCGGCACCGACAGCACCGTGGACTGGCTCTATGACATCACGGTCGAGATCCTGTCAGAACTGGGCCAGTCCGCCCGCGTCGCGCGGCTCTACTCGGAACAGAACCCAGATGCAGTCGCCAAAGCCGCGCTGACGCCGCTGTCCGGCGCGCCACAGGTTACGCCCGAGGACATCGCGGGCTGCACGCATGTTGTGGCCCTGGCCGGCGCCGAACAGATCAACGCGGCGCTGGAAACCGGGGCCGATATCGTCATCGCCGGGCGCACCACCGACACCGCGATCATCGCCGCGCTGCCTATCGCGCGCGGCTGCGATGTTGGCGCGGCATGGCATGGGGCCAAGATCGGCGAATGCGGCGCCCTTTGCGCGACCAACCCCCAGTCGGGCGTGATCCTCGTGGANTTCGACGAAGCGGGNTTCACCATCACGCCCATGGCAGAGGGCGCCAATGCCACGCCCCATACGGTTTCGGCGCACATGCTCTATGAGAATTCCGACCCGTTCATCCTCTATGAACCAGGCGGGCATCTCGACGTACACGATGCGCATTACACCGCGCTGGATACGCGCCGGGTGCGGGTCGAGGGATCGGTCTGGGTGCCGTCAGAGACCTACAGCGTGAAACTCGAAGGCGCGCGCATCGCCGGCTACCAGACGCTTGTCATGGTGATCCTGCGCGATCCGCGATACCTCGCCAATGTGGATGACTGGTGTGCCGATATTCTCGAAAAACACCGGGCCAAGGTTGATGACAGAATGACGCTGGACCCCGGTGCCTGGCACGCCGAGCTGAGGGTGATCGGCCAGGATTCCAATCTCGGCGCACTGGAAAACAGACGCGCGGACCCTGTCGAGCTGGGCGTGATGGCGATCCTGACCGGCCCCGACCAGGCCACCGCCAACACTCTGGGCAAGCTGATGAATCCCTACCTTCTGCACCACCCGCTGACCCGCGAAGAGGAACAGCCGACCTTCGCGTTTCCCTTCTCCCCGGCCGAGATCGACCGGGGCGCGGCCTACGAATTCGTGCTGCATCACGTGATGGCTCTGTCCGACCCGATGGAGGCGTTCCGGCTGGAGGTGGACAATGTCTGAACTGGGGCAGATCGTTCAGAAGGTCCGGTCCAAGAATGCCGGGCCGTTCTGGCTGACCATCGACATCTTCTGCGGTAGCAGCGAGGCATTCGAGCAAGTTTCGAAAGGGGTTTCGACCGATCGCGTCGCCGCGCTGTTCCGGGCCGATCCGGCCGTGGTGAAACGCTTCGATATCGCCGCGTTGAACGTGGTGAAGTTCTCGCTGCCACGGCCGACGATACAGGGTGCGCGTGATGACCGCGACATGCACGGCGCGGGCTGGGCCGCGCTGGTCGCGGAACTGGACATCAACTAGTCGCCACCCACCCATTTCGAAATGAACGGCGCGGTCAGGATGATGAAGACGATCCGGACCAGGTGATGCGCGACGACGATCGCGGCATCGGCGCCGGCGACGAGGGCCACGATCGCCATTTCCGCCTGCCCGCCCGGCGAGAAGGTCAGCAAGGCCTCGACGAAGGGCAGCAGGCCCAGCTGGATCGCGACCACGGCAAAGACCACGGCGACCCCAAGCGTCAGCACCGTGTAGACCACCCCGGCGGTCACATCGACACGCAGTTCCCGCCAGCTGATCCCGGCATATTTCACGCCGACGGTGAACCCGATGAAGAACTGCGCGGCCTGGATCGCCTCGGCCGGCGGGCGATGGTGGATCACGTCGCCAAGGCTCAGCCCGGCGGTCAGGAACAGCGGCCCGAGGATTGAGGCCCCGAAGAGGCCCGCGGCCTTGGCCACTTGCCAGCCGACGATCCCGGCAACGGCGAGGATCAGCAATTCATGCACGGGCACATCGGACAACGGGGCGCCCGGCGCCTGGGCCAGGTCCACACCCATCCAATATGCGAAAAGGAAAGGCAGGACCGTCACGACAATCAGCACCCGCGTTGCGTGGATCAACGACAGGGCACGAACATCGCCGCCGGCCTCTTCGCCGAACAGCAACATGTCCTGCAACCCGCCCGGCATGGCCGCATAGAAGGCCGTCGGATGGTCGAACCCGAAACCGCGCCGCAGGACCGGATAGCCGACAAGGCCGATGCAGAGGACCAGCAGCGGCATCATGGCCAAAGTCCAGATCATGGTCGGAAGTTGCGCGAAAAGCGCGGGGGTGATCGTTGCACCGACCGCCACGCCAAGGATCGTGCGCATCAGCGTGGACAGGCGCGGCGTGCCCCGCAAAGGCGCCCCGGCCAGCGCCGCGATCAGGCAGGCGAAGAGCGGCCCCAGAAGCCAGGGCAATGGCAGGCCGAGCAGGCTGAACCCCGCCACGCCCAGCGCAGACAGGACAAGTGTCAAAAGCACATGAAGCATGGTTGTCCATGCCACGAATTGTCGGCCGCGAAAAGGCCGCTAAGCCCGCCCGAGCCGCCCCGCGGCGACCGCGCTCAGCGCCACCATGGCCGAGGCCGTGCCGAGCATCAACGGCAGCCCACCAAGCTGGTAGGTCAAGCCCGACAGCACCGTTCCAAGCAACCGCCCGCCGGCATTGGCCATGTAGTAGAACCCCACATCCATGGTGACGCGTTCGGCCTTGGTAAAGGCAAGGATCAGGTAGGAGTGCAGCGCGGAATTCACCGCGAACAGGCCGCCGAACAGCAGCAGACCGACGACCAACAGGACCGTAAGCCAGCTTTGCGGTTGGCCGGCGGCCAAGGCCGCGCCGGTCAGGATCACCGGCACCACAAGCAGGGCCAGCGCCCAACCGCGCGCCGCACCGATCAAGTCGGCCTCGGGTCGCTGGGCGGCCCGCAAGAGGCGCGGGGCAAGGGCCTGGACGCCACCATAGAGGATGATCCAGACCGCCATGAAACTACCGATCATGAAGAAGGCCGCTCGGTTCCCCGCTTCGGTTCCGTCCGAGAGCACGGCATAGAAATAGATCGGGATCCCCACCACGAACCACACGTCCCGCGCGCCGAAAAGGAACACGCGCGCCGCAGACAGCCAGTTGACGTTGGCGGATTTCGAGAAGACCTCGGAAAATTTTGCGCCCTTGCGCCCCTTGGGCAGGCCCGGCGGCATGGCGATCAGGACCGCCACCAGGATCACCGCCAGCACCGCCGCCATGGCCAGCACCGCCCAAACGAAGCCCAAAGTGCCCAGAAGCGCCGCGCCGAGCAGAAAGCCCAGCCCCTTCACCGCGTTCTTGGAACCGGTCAGCAGGGCAACCCAGCGAAACAGCCCGCCATTCTCCGTGGGTGCCAGGAGTTTCACCGCCGATTTCGAAGACATCTTGGCCAGGTCCTTGGCCACACCGGACGCGCCCTGCACCAGCATGACATAGGCCACCGACGCGCCGATCGCCCAGCCGGGATCAAGCTGTGCCAGCGCGATCAGCGCCAAGACCTGCAAGCCAAGCCCGACATAAAGCGTGCTGGTCAACCCGAACCGCGCCGCGATCCAACCAGCGGCCAGGTTCGTGACCATCCCTGCGATTTCGTAAAGCACGAAGAGATAGGCCAGCTGCACCGGCGAAAAGCCCAGCGTGTGAAAGTGCAGCAGCACCAGCATCCGCAGGGCGCCATCGGTCAGCATGAAGGCCCAATAGGCGGCCGTGACGGCGATATAGGCGTTCAGCCCCTCGGGCCGATCGGGTGCAGAGGTCAAAGAGAGGCCCCCACCATTCGCGCCACATCCACCAGACGGTGGGCGTAGCCCATCTCGTTGTCATACCATGCGTAGACCTTCACCTGCGTGCCGTTCACCACCATGGTCGAAGGCGCATCGACGATACTGGAGCGCGTGTCGTTGGTGTAGTCGGTCGAAACCAGCGGACGGGTCTCGTAGCCGAGGATGCCGTTCAATTCGCCTTCGGCGGCGGCCTCGAACATGGCGTTGACCTCTTCGGCGGTGGTCTGCCGCTCCACCTCGAACACGCAATCGGTCAGCGAGGCATTGAGCAGCGGCACCCGCACCGCGTGGCCATTCAGCCGCCCCGTCAGCTCGGGATAGATCAGGGTGATCGCCGTGGCGCTGCCGGTGGTCGTGGGGATCAGCGAATTGAGCGCCGAACGCGCGCGGCGCAGGTCCTTGGCGGGCCGGTCGACGATGGTCTGGGTGTTGGTGACGTCATGAATCGTGGTGATCGACCCGTGCTTGATGCCCAGCCCCTCGTGGATCACCTTGACCACGGGGGCGAGGCAATTGGTGGTGCAAGAGGCGGCGGTGACGATGAGATGTTGGCTCGGATCGTAGGTGTGGTCGTTGACTCCGATCACGATATTCGCCGTTGGCCCGTCCTTGACCGGGGCCGACACCACCACCTTTTTCACCCCCGCATGGAAATAGGGGGCCAGCGCGGCCTCGGACTTGAAGACGCCGGTGCAGTCGATGACCACATCGACACCTTCCAACGGCAAGTCGGTCAAGTCGCGGGTGCCGATGAAGGGCAGTTTGGTGCCATTGACGGTCACGCTGTCAGCATCATACGAGAAGTCGGCATTCCAACGGCCATGGACCGTGTCGAATTCCAGCAGATGGGCATGCATTTCCGGATCGCCCACCGCATCGTTAATCCAGGCGATCTGCATTCCCCGGTCCAGCAGCGGTTTCAGGGCAAGTTTGCCGATACGGCCAAGGCCATTGAGTGCAAAAACAGTCATATTTCGTCTTTCGTCTGGCCGATTTCATCAACGGCCTGTTGCAGGGACATGCGGTCCAGTTCCTGAATGGGCAATGCGGTAAAGGCCGAGATCCGGCGGTAGAGAGCGCCATAGGTGTTTTGGAACGCCAGGCTTTTCTGGGCATCCGAACCATCGACCTTGACCGGATCCGTCAGCCCCCAATGGGCGCTGACGGGCTGTCCGCCCCAGGCCGGACAGTCCTCATTCGCAGCCTGATTGCAGACCGTGAAAACGAAATCGAATTTCGGCGCATCCACGGTCTGGAATTCGCTCATGTGTTTGGCGCGCAGAAGCCCCGTGTCATGGCCCTTCTGTTCCAGCACCTCGACGGCGAAGGGGTTGAGCTCGGATTGCGGCGTGGTGCCGGCCGAGTAGGCCTCGAACCTGTCGCCAGCCACGTGTCGCAGGATCGACTCGGCAAAGATCGAGCGGGCCGAATTGCCGGTGCACAGAAAGAGCACCCTGTATTTCCGGTCGGTATCATGGGCCATGTCGGACCTCCGTTGGGTATTGGTAAGGCAAAGATCGACCCGGCCCCGACAACAATCGAGAAACAGGTCGTCGAAAAGGGTCTGCGCCACGTCCATCTCGACGGTGTAACGCAGGGAGGTTCCGTCGCGCTTCTGGCTGATGAGCCCGGCCTGGGAGAGTGCCGTCAGGTAAGCCGAGGTTGTGCTGGGCTTGGCGTCGATGGCCTGCGCGATCTCATTGGCCGGAACCCGGTCGGGATAGCGGCGCATCAACAGCCGGAAGATGGCCAAGCGCTGCGGATGGCCAAGGGTCGCGAGTCGGGCGGGACTTTCTTTTTCCATATTTCATGAATATTCGAAATATGGGGCTGGGAAAGTGAAATTTTTGTAACAATGCAAAAGGGCCTGCCGCGTCTCCCCGCGCGGCAGGCCCCGGTCTGAACGACCTGAATCGTCCGCGTCAGGCGGCCTTGGCAAGTGGCGCGCTGGCGCCCTCGATAAGTTCGGCGTGCAACGCCTTGATGACGGCGTCCCGGCTGTCACGATCGACGATATACTGCACATCCACATTGCGCGGACCTTGGGTGGCACCGATGGCCTCGTGCCCTGCCCCGGCAATGGCCTGCAAGCCACGGGTCAGCACCGACAGGCCACGGAGGTCGCGCCCGATGGCAGAAACCACCGAAACGGTGCGCGTCGTGATCTCGGCACTTGGATATTCCGCCGAGATGTCTTTCTCCACCCGCCGCATCGTCTTGAGGGACGTGTCCAGGTAGTGCGTAATGGTGTTGGCGTTCGACACCTTTGAGACGATGCGCACGCCGTGGCGACGCAGCACGTCCAGGATGGTCGCGTCATAGCCTTTCACGCCGACCATGTCCTGCTCGAACACTTCCAACGTCACGATGTCGAGACCCGTGATGATCTCGACCGCCGCGTCGTCGGCGGGCTGATCGTCGATCAGCGTGCCGGGGTCACCCGGCTCGAACGCGTTGGTCACGCGCAGTGGGATCTCGGCCTGCCGCAGCACCTTGGCCGCCTTGGGGTGGATCGCCTCCATCCCCATATTGGACAGCTGATCGGCCACGTCGTAGTTGGTCCGGCCCAGCTTGCGCACCGCATCCTCGCCGACCAGCTTCGGATCGCAGGACGACAGGTGGAATTCCTTGTGGATGATCGCCTCGCGCGCACCCGTCAGGGCCGCCAGACGCGAGAATGTCACTTCGGAATAGCCCCGGTCGAATTCGCGCATCAGGCCTTCGGCACATTGGGCATAGCCCGTGACGATGGGCATTTCCGTATCGGGATCGACGCCGTTCATAGCCGCCTTGATCCGCTCTTCCAGGGATACGCCCCCTTCATCACGCCAGCCGGAAAGATCGACACAGCGCGCATTCACGCCCGCACGTTGCAGCATCAGCGTGGTGACGAAAGCCGAATGGGACTCGCCAAGACCGGACAGCAATTCCCGGATCTGCAGCATGTGTTCCGACAGGCGGAAATGACCATAGGAACACAAGCGCTGAAGGTCGATCAGGCAATTGCGGGCACCGTCGATCCG
>PR_CR_10_Liq_2_inCRDRAFT_1000107_pt1 | contig 24164 bp, 22 predicted proteins | sample PRCRCaboRojoPR_FD_10245 | JGI IMG/M metagenome (IMG submission 10245) | reverse complement strand
CCCAATCCCTATTATGCGCTGATTTTTCTGGGGCTGATCCCAGTCATTGTGTATCAAAATTGGCCTCAACTTAAAGCCTTGAATATTAAAAAGCTAGCGCTCGGTGTGGGGTTGACGCTGACCCTCACAGCGATTTACGTAGGGCTTGGATTATCCCTAGGCGCGTGGCATCCCACATGGGTGATATTCTTATTGATTCCCATCGGTGGACTCTTGTATACGCGTTTGGTGGAGGGGAAGAAAACGCCTTTGGTGGCTTACATGCCTTTCTTGAGTGTTATACTTTTCATAATCATAGGAGATTTCTTTAATCTCTATGAAATTGCATGGTTGGTATTCTTATTGATTCCGATCACAGGGATACTCACCGGTCAGGATGATTAAATGGATAACTTTGTCATTGCGGTTTTGTTGATCACATTCAGCGTTGAAGCCTTTTTGAAAGTTTTAAATGAACGCATCAAAAGCCAACCCATCCCCGAAAATGTATCCGACATTTTTGATGAAAAAAGATATCAAAAATGGATTGCGTACACAAAGGTCAATTCGCGGTTTGGATGGATTTCTAGAGGGGTTTCGCTGGCCATTACACTAGCCTTACTCCTTTTTGACGGCGCCCTCATTCAAGTTATTTATGAGGCTGCATCCATTTCCGACAGTGCCCTTTTGAGCGTGCTCTTGTTCCTCGGTATTTATCAGCTGATTCAGTTCATTTTAGGCCTTGGATTTAGTTATTATCGTACGTTTAAAATTGAGACTGATTTTGGGTTTAATAAGACCACCAAAAAAACGTTCGTCAGTGATAAAGTGAAACAACTTTTACTCACCATCATCCTTGGGGGAGGATTGGTGACGGGGCTCTATTATTTATATGAGGCCTTCCAAGATAATCTACTGGTATTCATCGTGATTGCGTGGGCCAGTTTAATGGCCATCTTCGCACTCATCTCATATTTGTACACCGCCGTATTCGTCAAGATTTTCAATAAGATTGAACCCTTAGAAGACGGCAGTTTGAAGACATCGATTGAAAACCTTGCGGCGGAGATTGGCTTTAAAGTGAAGGCCATCTCAAAGATGGATGCATCCAAACGTTCAACCCGTCTGAATGCGTTTTTCTCTGGGTTTGGCAAACAAAAAGAAATTGTCCTCTTTGATACGTTGATTGATAAAATGAGCGAAGACGAAATTTTGGCAGTCTTGGCGCATGAGTTTGCTCACGGTAAACACAAAGATGTGCCCCGGATGTTTATTCAACAAGCCATTCAGATTTTCCTTTATGTGTTTTTGTTTTATGTCGTTCTCACCACCGAAAGTCTTTACACCGCGTTTGGATTTGAAAGGATTTTCTTAGGGTTTGGCGTGATTTTATTTAGCATCCTCATTTCACCGCTCGACTTATTGATTTCATTACCCACCATGGCCTTATCACGATGGGCTGAATACCGAGCGGATGCATACAGTGTCTCATTGCTTGGGCCCGAACCGATGGAAAGAGCCTTGAGAAAATTGGCCAAAGAATCCTTGTCCGATTTAAACCCGCATCCCGCATACACGACCGTCTATTATTCGCATCCTCCGATGCACAAAAGACTGGCTGCCATAAGCAAAAACGCCTCTGCATGAGGCGTTTTTATTTGGTATAATTAAGGAGAGGTTCTTATGAAAACCATGGTCATTACAGGCGCCAGTTCGGGCATTGGATTTGCCCTCATGAACGCGTGGGTCGATCATACCCATGTGATTGGGGTATATCATCCCAAAGATGATTTTACGTTTGATCATCCCAATTTAAAAAAGATTCCTGTGGACTTATCCGATCCAACTCAAGCATCAAAATGGATGGAAGCGTTGCCCGAGACGGTGGATATATTTGTGGCCAATGCCGGGTATGCACGCTATGAAAAAAACGGCTTTGATCGCTCAGCCTTTGAGGCCATGATTCAGACCAATGCGCTCGCTGTGATTGACCAATATCAAACCATGAAAGCTAAAAATTCGCAGATTCAATTTGTGGTGATGCTCTCAGCGATGGCCTTTTGGCCCTTGCCAGGGTATGCGCTTTATGCCAGCACAAAATCGTTTCTTGATGCCTACTTTAAAGCCATTCGCTGGGAAGATGAAAGCGATGTGTTGAGGGTGTATCCAGTCGCGGTCAATACGGCTTTCTTTGAAACTTCGAAACAACCGCACACGTCTTGGCTCATTCAAGATGCCAATGATGTTGCGCGTAAAATAACGCGTGCAATTAAGTCGCATCAACATACCCTTCATACATCATCGCTATTTAAATGGACCCATCGATTGATTCCAAGAGCCCTCAATTTTTATCTCAAACGTGAGCAAAAAAAATATAAGGAGAATTTCAAATGATTTCAAGAAAAGAATTGGTCACACTCAATGATTACCCAGGCTACCAAGTGAGTGAAGTATTAGGTTACGTCAAAGGATCTACGGTTCAAACCAAAAACATTGGCCGTGACATTGGGGCGGGGCTCAAGAGCCTGGTCGGGGGAGAAATCAAAGGCTATTCAGACATGATGGAAAATGCTCGACAACTGGCGACTGAGCGTTTACTCAAAGAAGCCGATGCCATGGGCGCGGATGCTGTGATTGGATTCCGCATTCAAACGTCAGGCGTCATGGCTGGTGCGGCGGAAATCATTGCGTATGGCACGGCCGTGAAGTTAACCAAAGATGCCTAAGTTACCAACTTCGGTGAGAGTCTTAACGATTTTAGGACTCGTGTTTCAAGGTTTAAGCCTCTTATTTACGGCTTTTATCTTCTTCATGATTGCCCGGCTCCCCGCCTTTTTCATGATGATTTTAGAAGAGGCATTTGTGACGGCAGATGAACTGAATGCGTTTTACATGGCTCTGCCATTTTTACGAACGGTGATCACCATCGTGATCATCTTTCAACTGGCATTTTTCTTGGTTAATGCTCTTTTATTTATTCCTGTCATCAGGGAGAAAACATCCGACCAGAAAGCTTCCACCATCTTTTTGTATCAAGCCATCTATGGAGGCATTACTCTATTCAGCAACCAATTGGTGGGTGTGATGTATCTCATTGCGGGCATCATTGGTCGCAATAAGATGGAGCAAAAAATCGAGCCTGTGCGTGATGGAATTTGATGGATTTCCCATTCTTTTGGGAGCTCTTTCTCGCATTAGTCTTCGTGGAACTCTTGGCGAGAACCATCGCCTTGATTCACCTGATTAAAACCCCTGAAGTCCCCAAGTTTTTCAGCCGAAAAGTGTGGGGCGTCATCATCCTACTGGTTTACTTTGGATGGGTGGTGTATGCGGTGATGGTCTCACGACCATCCAAGCGTCTTTAAGCATACTTGGCGTAACATCTTATACACTGAACATATAGTCTTTATCTTTAGCCCCGCTAGGAGGCCCTTATGCAACGCATCGATAAGCTTATTTCATTTAATCGCTGGATGGGATTATTCCATTTGGTTCAAGGCGCGGCCATGGTCGTTTTAGCCTTGACGGTGGACGTCTTCAGAGATTTCCGTCCGCAAATTTATGCCCGCTTTTTTGAGACCCAAGGCGATCTTTATTTTCCGGGCACCCAAGAACTCTTTGAACTGCCATTTTCTCTGTTAGTGGCATCCTTTTTACTGCTTTCAGCCATCTTTCATTTCTTAATTGCGGTGCCGTTGAAAGAACGCTATAAACGTAACATTGTGAATGGGATCAATCCCTATCGCTGGTACGAATACGCGCTCAGTTCTTCGGTGATGATTGTCTTATTAACCACGATGTTTGGACTGTTGACCATCGAAGCGCTGATTGCCATTTTTGTCATCAATGCCCTGATGAATCTTTTCGGATTATTGATGGAGAAAATGAATCCTCCGCACCGTAAGAAAACCGATTGGCATCCGTTTACCTTTGGGTGGATTGCTGGGATCACACCCTGGGTGCTCATTCTCATTTACTTATTCGGAAACACCGATATTTCGTTGCTTCCTTGGTTTGTCATTCCTGGGGTGATATTCTATTTCGTCGTCTTTAATGCGTTTGCCCTGAATCAATATTTGCAGTATAAAAAAATCGGCCGTTGGGCCGATTATATCTACGGTGAACGTGCGTATGTGTGGCTTTCACTGTTCGGTAAAAGCATCCTCGCTTGGGTGATATTTACCGGGGTATTACTCGCGTAGTGAATCGATGAGAAATGCCGCTGTTTTGATGTTGGTGGCGAGAGGAATTTGATAAACGTCACTGAGTCTAAACAGGGCCGACACATCGGGCTCATGCGGCTGGGCGGTGAGGGGATCCCGGAAGAAAAAGAGCATGTCAATTTCTCCGTTGGCAATCTTCGAGCCCATTTCTTGGTCGCCCCCTAAGGGCCCCGACTTAAACCGGTGCACGTCTAACCCTGTCTTTTCATTAATTTTAAGACCGGTGGTGCCGGTGGCAAACAACGTATGGTTTCTTAAGATATGCGCATGTTCTTGACAGAACGTGATCATATCTTTTTTCTTTTTGTCATGGGCGATGAGGCCTAACGTCATTTTACGCTCCAAACATATCGACCAACCGGTTGATTTTACCGGCGTCGATAAAACGAGATTCTCTCAGTAATTCTTTGCCTTCACTGTATACCATGACGGTGGGCACGGTAAAAATCATGAATTTCCCACGAAATTCATCGTGGTCATCGATGTAGATTTCCACCACATTCATCGCATTCAGTTTGGGCACTTGCGCTTTCAAAAAATCCATGGTGTTTTTACAGACACTGCAGGGATGGGTTTTCGCAAGGACTAACGTCAGTGGTTTGTTGAGTTCAGCGTCTAAGGTTTCAATGGAATCGATGATCATGAAAACTCCTGATAATATGATTTGCACAACACGTATAGGCCTATATATACTATAATCCCATATCTTATATTATACGCAACGAAGGATAAATCCCTATGAAAAAGACCATAAAAGTCGATGGCATGACATGCAGTATGTGTGCCAAAACGATTGAAAATAGCTTTAAAGATTCACCGTATGTCGAGGTCAAAGTGAACGTCAGTGCCGGAAAAGTCTTAGCGGACTATGACGACACTCAAACGTCCCTGCAAGCGATTGCCAACACCATCCAGCAAGCGGGCTATCATCCGGTGCTGGAAGATAATTTGAAAGAGAGTGCAAAACGGGCGCGCCAGTTAAAGATTGAGTTGTGGCTTTCAGTGGTACTTTCAGCCCCCTTGCTTTATGCCATGTTTGGGCATTTGGCATGGTTTTCCTTTGTGCCCGTCCCCGCGCTTTTCATGAACGGGTTTTTCCAATTGATCCTCGCAAGCATTGTGCAGTTCGTGATTGGCCGTCATTTTTTCATTTCGGCCTACCAAGGCCTCAAACAAAAAGTTCTGGGCATGGACATCTTGGTCGTCCTTGGGACGAGCAGTGCGTACTTTTATAGCCTTTACTGGTTAATCAATGATCAAGTCACTCCACGCATGCACCCTGAGTACTTTTTTGAGATTTCTGCGTTGATTGTGACCATGGTATTGTTGGGCAACTTCTTTGAAGATAAAGCCAAAGAAAAAACCACAGACGCTTTGGTGGGACTGTTGAAATTGGAAGCCAAAGAAGCCCGTAAAGTCACAGAAAATGGGTATGAAATGGTCCCGCTGGAAGCGATTCAAGTGGGCGATTTAGTATACGTCAAAGCCTCGGAGAAAATTCCAACAGACGGCATCGTGGTCGACGGGATGAGCTCGGTGGATGAATCCATGTTAACGGGCGAATCGATGCCTGTGGATAAAAAAGTCGGCATGCCGGTGATCGGCGCCACCTTAAATCAAGCGTCTGCCTTGACCATCGAAGTGACAAAAGTGGGGCAAGACACCATGCTCTCGAGCATCATAGCATCCGTGGAAGAAGCCAGCGCAGAAAAGTTACCGATCCAACGATTGGCCGATCGCATCTCAGCGATTTTTGTGCCCGTGGTGGTCACCATCGCCATCGCAAATTTCTTCGTGCAATGGGCAGGATTGGGCCTTGATTTCCAAGTGGCGTTCACACGCAGTGTGGCCATTCTTGTGATCAGCTGCCCATGTGCATTGGGTCTGGCCACACCCACTTCTATCTTGGTGGGGAATGGCAAAGCCGCGGAGCATCATATCCTGTATAAAGGGGGCGACTTCTTTGAAGTGGCACCCCATCTGAAAATCATTGCATTTGATAAAACTGGCACGCTGACTCAAGGCAAACCCGTGGTCAAACATTTTCAAGGTTCCGCTGAGGCATTAAGCGTGGCAGCAAGTGTCGAAAATGAATCAACGCACCCATTGGCACACGCCGTATTAAGTTACGCCACCGCTCAGAATGCGCCGCTCAAACCGGTGGAAAATTTTGAAATTTTACCGGGTCAAGGCATTCAAGCAACGGTGGATGATGCGCGCATCACACTGGCTTCTCATGCCTACGTCTCAGCGCACGGCCTCCAAACTTCCATGGCCGAGCTCACCCAAACATGGATGGCGGAAGCATTGACGTTGAATTATGTCATTAAAGACGGAGAAATCATCGGGGTTTTTGCGTTTGAAGATCCGTTAAAACCGACGACAAAAGCGGTCATTCAAGCGATGAAAGCGCGTGGGTTAAAACCCGTGATGATCACGGGAGATCATGAAAAAGTGGCCGAAAAAATCGCCAAAGATTCAGGCATCGATCATTACCATGCCTCCGTCTTACCGCAAGAAAAAGCGACCTGGGTCAAGACCTATCAAACCGAAGGTCAGGTCGGTTTTGTGGGGGATGGCATCAACGATGCTCCGGCTTTAAAAACGGCGGATATTGGGTTTGCCATGGGGTATGGCACCGACATTGCCATCGACTCAAGTGACGTCACCCTGATGAGTCACGACCTCAACAAGGTATTGCAAGCCATGGACATGTCCCAAGCCACATTAAAAAACATCAAGCAAAATTTCCTGTGGGCATTTTCGTATAATTTGGTCGCCATTCCAATGGCTGCATTGGGGGGACTATCGATGGTCCTTGCGGCAGTGGCGATGGGATTTTCATCGATTATGGTCGTGTTGAATGCTCTGCGACTCAGATGGGTTCATCTGGATGAAATGGATCCCAACGACGCGTTAAAATTTAAAGTGTTGAATATGACGTGTGAGCATTGTGTGGCCACCATTAAAGATGTGCTCAAAGAATTAGGCGTGGCCCAGTACGATGTCAATTTAAAGACCCAAGAAGTTTTCATTCAGGCGAAAGAAGAAACCTTCCCATCGATTCAAGCCACGTTAAAACAAAAAGGGTACACCGCCACCCTAATTTTGTAAAAAATCATCTGAAATATTCGATGTAAGGTATAATAAAGGGCGAATAAGGAGGGTGTTATGAGTAAAAAGATTCCTGCGAAGCCATTTTCAAGCACATCAGACGGTAAGTTACAAAACCCTAAAAAAGCCCAACGGCAAGAACCCAACGCCAAAAGTGTTGCCGGTCGCCCCGGCGCAACCCCCACCCCAACCGCCTCCCCTTCTCAATCCGTTCCGCAGAAAAACCGGTCCGGATGGCTCTTACTCTTTTTAGTGGTGGTCGCACTTGGCAGTGCCTATCTCGGGTTTGAACTCGGAAACGATTATTTTGCGCCTTCAAACCGCGTGGAAATCGCCCAAACAGAACTCACCTATGAAGTGGGGGATGTCGGCCGATTAAGAGCCAATGTCTCGGGTGAATTTGACCGCTATGATCTGTTCTGGACCAGTTCAAATCTCGATGTGGTTTACATTGATAATGGCGGAAACTTAGCCGCGTTAAATCCGGGTCAAGTCATGGTCACGGCATCGGTTGGAAATGGCAGTGTGAAAGACACCATCGTCATCACCGTGACAGAGCCTGAAATGGTCAGTGAATAAAGCCTTGAAATCAAGGCTTTTTTTATGGGAATTTCTTGCCAAGGATGGCGGCCCTTATGCTATAATGATTAAGCGCTTTATCAAGGGGTGTGGTGTCAATGGTAGCACAGCGGTCTCCAAAACCGTTAGTACGGGTTCGAATCCTGTCACCCCTGCCACTTGAAATTCACGAAAGACTTCGTGAATTTTTTTTATGGCGTATGGGCCGCTGTGCTATGATGAATTTAAGGATGTGAAAATATGTTTGTAAAAGCGATTAAAGACAGCGCAACATTCACCAAACAACTGCGGACCATCCACCGAACGTATGGGTCCAAAGAAGTGCATAAAAGTGCCTCGACCTTGATTGTGGTCAACAAGGATGGCTGGTTGTTAACGGCCAAACATGTGGCCCAAAATTTTCAACTCGCAAACGCGCTCAATAAACGGTACTCCGAATATAAAAATGACCTCAATGCCGGCACGTTTTCTGCCGATCAATTGAAAGAAAAATATAAATACCGTCCCGGCATGCCCATTCAATTCAAGAACCAATTTTATAACGTGTTCAAAGGCACCCCTTCCAGGGTCCAGTTCATTACCCATGAGACCCTCGATCTTGCCCTCATCCATATTGAGGGGGGCGTTGAAATGCTCACCAATGAATACCCCTTATTTTCTGAAACCGAAGTCGAACCTGGGATGATGCTTTGCAAACTCGGGTATCCATTTTCTGAATATTCCACCGTCAAATACGATGAAGTCAAAGACGACATTTTATTCACCCAAGAAGGCCACCATCAATCGCCGTATTTCCCCTTAGAAGGCATGGTCACTCGGAAGATTGGAAACCAAGCGGGCGTCATCGGATTTGAGATGTCCACGCCAGGCATTAAAGGCCAATCGGGTGGGCCGGTGTTTGATGAACAGGGCGTGGTGTATGGCATGCAATCGGCCACGCGCAGTCATGACCTTGACTTACGAATGAAAAAACAAGTGATGACGCAAGATGGCCCCATCGATCATACGAGTTATGCTTTCTTAAATGTGGGCATCGTCATTTCTTCCAAGCAAATCATTGAATTTATGCGTGAAAAAGACGTGGCGTTCCGGTCGATTTAATGGACACCCCACGCATTTGGTCGGCCGTGAATGTGTCGGCCCTTCACACCGAACCATGGCTGCAAGCCATCGTCACTGAGTACCGCTCTGAAGCGCTGTATATTTTGGCGGAATCAGACGTGCATTACCACCGGAGCGTGATCACCTTTGTGGGTTCTTTTAACACGGTTAAACGCGCAATCAATGCGCTCGTTGAAGCGGCGAGCTTTCATGTGGATATGAATCAGCATCGCGGGGTTCATTTCCGGATGGGGGCCGTTGATGTCATCCCTGTGGTGACGTTGGATGCGGCCAATTTATCTCATGAAATCGATGCGTGGGGCCGTGAAATCAGCCGGTGGATGCCGGTTGTTTTTTATGAAAAAAGTGCGAAGAAAGCGTCTCATCGTCAGCTCAAAAATATACGAAAGGGTGGCTTTGAAGCAGTGAAAGAAACATGTTTAAACGGAAACGCCCCCTTTGATTATGGCACCTGCGAACACGCTATGACCTTAGGCTGTGTCGCACTGGGTGAGCGAGATCCGTTACTCGCGTTTAATATGGCTTTTCAGTTGGAGGACCCTGCGCCGCTAAAAACCATCGCCCGGACCATCCGAGAATCTGGGGGTGGGCACTTGGGATTGGATGCGGCGGTCTTTCGGTTGCGTCCTTCGCTGTATCATCTATCGATGAACTTAAGACGTTTTGATCTTTATAAGGTTGAATCCATCGTCCGCAGTGTCTTAGATCAAATGGCGTCACATCCTGACGCATTCATCGGTTCTGAAGTCATTGGTTTGATCGCTCAGTCCATGAGTGAACAGGCCACCAAAGATATCGATGCGTGGATTAAGGGGCTCAAAAAAACCTGCCGCATTCAACATTTACCGAAAGAAAAAGTCCTTGAAAGTGTGGTGGATTTTTCATGATTTATGCAACGTTTTTGATGCGTAATGATTTTTTTGTTCCCGGGGCGTTGGTGTATGGGTACGCGCTCAAAAAACAAGGGATCACAGACCGGATGTGTTTTGTCACCGATGATGTCAGTCAAGATGCCCGGTACTATTTGGAATCGGTGTTCAACCGAGTCGTGCTCATCGATCAGCGAAAACTCAAACACCAAAACCGAGAAGGGCGTCAAGACCGAAGCGATCTATTCACCCGCTTTGAAGTCTTAAAATATTATGATGACCAAACCCCCATTGGGACAAAGTTTTGTTTGGCCGACAGTGATATTTTGCCGTTAAGACAGTTTGATCAACTCAAAGACGCGGTGGCCCCTGCGGCCATCATCAACGAAAAAGAGGCGCATGCGACCCAGGTTAAAAATCATCAATACGTGGTCACCGATGCGATGCGTGAAACTGGCATGTGGCACTGGCATGAGATTTACAAAGCGTATTTGAAGTATGAGACAATTCCCGCCTCCATCACCGATCGCGTGAAAGACGATCCCACCAATTTAGGGATGAATACGGCGCTTTGGATTTACCACACGAACCTCAAAGATTACGACGCCATCGATGCCGATTTAAATACGCTCACCACGCAGGAAAAAATTCAAACGTATAACTGGCCGGAAATGCAGTATTTAACTGCAAAATGGAGTGGCAGGTGGCACACGTTAGATATTCGCTATGCGAGTTTTTCTGGGTATCCCAGCATTGAAAAAGTCTACGGCATTCATTATGCGGGGATTAAACCATGGGCCGTCAAACACCGTTCGTTTCGCCACTATCAAAAATTTAAAGATTTCAGGCTCTGGCAGTATGTCTTTATCAAGATGATGGAAGACACCCCCGAACTCCATGCGTATCCGAAACTGAAAAGGCTCCAACGTATATTTGAAGACAACTTCCAAAAAAACCCTTATACTATAGAGGAATTAAGTCACGCCCCGCAGTGGGTGTGACTTTTATATTACCTTGACAGATAGAGTAATTCTTGCTACATTATACTCATCATGACATCAAGGAGTTTTCATGCATGACCACTTAGGCGATCGCATCGCCAACGCCGTCTCACACGGCATCGGAATCATCTTAGGCATTATTGGACTCATTGCCTTAATAGTGAGAGCCGATACCGCCTTTGAAACTCTCGCCATCAGCATCTATGGCGTATCGTTGATTTTACTGTATCTATTCTCCACGCTCCATCATGGCATTAAGATGCCCACAGAGCGTGGATTTCATGTGCTCAAAAGCCTGGATCAATTCGCCATTTATTTATTGATCGCCGGCACCTATACGCCGTTTGTTTTATTGGTGATCAATACTCCCATGGCCAATGCCTTGCTGATTGGGCTTTGGGTCATTGCCATCGTTGGCGGTGGTTTAAAGTTAGTGTTTCCCACCACCCTCAAAGTTTTACATATCGTGATGTATGTGTTGATGGGATGGTCGATTGTGTTGGTCCTTCCGGATCTCACCCCCACCATTCCCGATATGATTATGATGCTCATCCTCTATGGCGGGATTGCGTATACCGGCGGCATCGGATTTTATATCCTTTCGTACGTCAAGAAGAACTGGCATTACACACATTTGCTTTGGCACTTAAGTGTCATCGCCGGATCGTTGCTTCACTTTATTGCGGTGTACCAAATTTTATAAACGAGGTTAAAAATGAAAAAAGCAAAATTTGTCATAGATTCTACCGTTTACATCGAAGATGAATACATAAAAAAATACGACTGCGAAGTCGTTCAACTGAATGTCATCGAAGGCGATAAAACCTATAAGGAATTTGATTTAACGCCGGAAGAGACCTATGCCAAACAAGATGCAGGCGCAGGGCTCACGACCTCTCAACCGGCGCCCACCGAATTCACCGAGGCGTACACCAAATCGTTCGAAAAAGGCGCGGAGATTGTGTATGTCTTTACGCTGTCTAAAAGCTTATCGGGCACCTATCAAAGTGCCATCATTGCCCGCAATGATGACGAGAGAAAAGACGACATTCATGTCTTTGATACGGGCAATGCCGCCTATGGCAACGCCATGTTATTTTTAGAGGCAATGAAAGTTAGAGAATCCGTGGACAGCGAAGAAGCGTTTGTCAAAGGCGTCCAAAAAATCATCGACGGCAGTGACTTACTCTTTAACGTGGAGAACTTGTTTTCCCTGCAAAAAGGCGGTCGCTTGTCAAAATCGCAAGCCCTCATTGGCACCGCGATGCGCATCAAACCGATGATTGTCATGGAAGATGGCAAACTTGCCTTGGGTGATAAAACCAGAACCTATGGCAAACTCACCGAAAAAATGATCGAACGCATCAAGAAAAATGGCGATCCTAAAAAAACCTTGGTCGCCCGCTTGATCAATGTCAATTCCAAAGAACAATACGAACTCATGAAATCCAAACTGGAAGAAGTCTTCCCCAACATTGAATACACCGAAACCGAATTCTTAGGCCCGGTCTTTAGAGTCCATGTCGGGAAAAAAGGATTCGGCGTCAGTTGGTATTACCGGTAAAAATGGAAAGCCCAAGACCATCGTCTTGGGCTTTTTTTACGGCACGAGTTCGGTTTGATAATCCATATCTAAGAGGGCATGATTGAGATCTTGGTAGAAGATCATTTCATTAAAGGCGAGAACGATATCTTCGTCCGTGATGCCGGGTTTAAATGCCATTGTGGGGTCAAACGCCTCGATATCGTAGGCGTAATCTTCCGTTAAAATGGAGGCGTTTTGAAAGCGAACGGTGTTGGCGCCGGGTTGGAAAACATCGCGTCCCATCAAACGGGTCGAATCAATCGTTTTCCCCAGTAAATTCGCCACCGTTGGCATTACATCGACGCTGGAAAAGACGTCGTCGATATGGATGTGTGGAAGGTCCGGGTGATAGATGACAAAGGGCACATTATGGATTTCTAAGCCGGCGTCATCGATCGAGGTGCCGAGTGTGTCAAAACTCTCATCATCCAGGCCATACGGATAATGATCCGAGGCCAATATCAGTGCTGTATCATCGATCCGTCCGGTGTCATTGAGCCGGGTTAAAATGGCCGATACCATAAACTCTAATTCGAGTTGCGCCGCATAATACGCGAGTAAACTTTCATCGTTTAATGCAGGGTCATCGGCGGGGAGTCTTTCTAGGACGGTGGGGAGGTTTTTCGCCACGATGGGATGACTCTCGTTATAGTCCATATGCCCACTGACGGTGAGATAGTAGGTGAAAAATTGATCATCATTGATGTAATCATCGACGGTGGCTTCAAACAAATCACGGTCGCTCGGCCAGAGATGAGGCCCCCCAATCGAGACTTCCTCTTCCAAAAGTTCTAAGTCCAACGCATCTTTATAGACATCAAACCCGATGGTTTCCGATAAGAACGCAGAGCGCGGATAGAAATAATCGGTGTAATTATGATAGGCATACGTCCGGTAGTCATCGTTTAAGAGTCTGGGGAGGGTTTGGGTAAATGTATTGGCTTGATACGCTTCCATCGACAAGGGGACTTGTCTGGATGGGTAAAATCCTGTGTGAACCATGAATTCAGTATCGGCGGTATTGCGGTAATAATGCGGGGCGTAGTAGTTTTCAAACACCATGCCTCTTTCAAACAGCTGACTGAGGACGGGGGTTATCTCTGGGTGAATGGCAAAATCATCAAAACTTTCAGCCAAAATGTAAATGACACTCTTATCTTCCAAGAGCCCCGTGTATTCATTGGGCGCGTGCGGCTCACGTAGCTCTAAGAAAGTTTCCAAGGCGCCACGATCCTCCACGGGATCGTCACTCAGTTCTTGCAAGTCTAACCGGAGATAGGTTAAGACGCCAAATTCATCAATGACTTGGTAGGCTGAGGGCCGTTTTTCATAAATGTCACGCTCGGAATAATTAAACGGGGAATCACTGGCAAAAAGCGGCGTTGGATTGATGAGGAGGATGCCCACCCCCATCCAAACCATCGCAAATCCTACAATGACGACCGGTTCAAAGACACTTTGATACCGCTTGATGGTGATGCGTTTGACAAAAAGTAAATACCCTGTGATGGGAATGAAATAAAGCACGTGATAGAATTCTAAATTGACAAAAAAGCGGCCCAAGAAGGTAATCCCTAATAAGACATCGCCACTCATAAAGACGCTGTAAAAATCCCCCATGATTTGGTAGTACACATCCATGGTAAAGAATATCAAGGTTAATAGTCCAACGAGGACGCCAAGCATTCTTAGCGCGCGCTTCCGGTTAAATAGGCGGACCAACGTCCATAAAAACGAGGTATACCCCAGGGAAAACGCCGCCACGCGAATAAAACTCCAATCCAAAGAAATGCCCATGACATGGACGTGGAGTAAGGTTTCAAAATAAAGTGTGATGATGAAGAATAATGCCAGGTACCCGATGTGTTTTCGCATGCAACTCTCTTTGTTAAGATTGTGTTAACATAATAGCACCCTCTGAAATGCGCTTCAAGTGCATGATATCTTGACATTTGGCACCTTGATGGGTAAAATTGTATTTGCGCTTTTAAACAATTGACATGGCGGCTGTGGCGAAGTGGTTAACGCTCCGGATTGTGGCTCCGGCATTCGAGGGTTCGATTCCCTTCAGTCGCCCCACCTCAAAAATTGGGCTGTCGCCAAGTGGTTAAGGCATCGGACTTTGACTCCGACATCGATGGTTCGAATCCATCCAGCCCAGCCAATGTTTGCGGGTGTGGCGGAACTGGCAGACGCGCTAGATTTAGGATCTAGTTCTTCGGAGTGCAGGTTCGATTCCTGTCACCCGCACCAAATGGTTTCAATCTTTACAAGATACCGCGCGGAGTGGTATATTAGTCTTGGACTTTAAGTTAAATGCAGGTGTGGTTTAGTGGTAAAACGTCGCCTTGCCAAGGCGGAGTCGGGGGTTCAATTCCCCTCACCTGCTCCATTTAATTGAAGTCTTTTTCTTTTCTTTAGGGATGAATGGCTGTGTATGGTCTAAGGATTTGCTATGATGGTATTAAAGACCCCAGAAGGAATTGAGGAGATTGGGCATGAATCCGATCATTTCAGAACTGAGAACTCTACTTAAATTTGCGGATACGCTCCAAGACTTAGAGTACGAAAAGAAAGAAGTCGAGCGTAAACAAACTCAAGAAATTCAAGAGACTTTTTTTGTGAAAAAAGCGGTCATTGAATACGGGTATTTAAAAGGGTTAGAAGCGAAAAGCTTTGTGGCCATGCAATTGGTGGTTTTTTTACTGAGTCTTGGCGTATTCTTAGGCGCCCTGTCGTTTTTTCAAAACGCGTGGGGATCATTCTTGGTCAGCACCGCGGTCGGCATCTTACTCAATGTCTGGTTTGTGCTGGGGTATAAACCGTACAAACTTCCCGATTGGTACTTAACGGGTGCCATTTTTTATGGCTTATTGCTCGCGTTTTTCGGCAGTGTCTTACTCGCGTATGCATCGATTGTGTTTTTCACTGAGACGGGCCCTTTTTTCCTGGTATTACTGGGACTCATTAACATTCATCTCGTCATCAGTTATTTGGTGGGAGGGATTTTCCCAGCGCTTTATAATTACCTCGATCGACCAGCGTGCCTTTCAAAACGAAACCTTACAAACCGCGCTGGACGCTCTTGAGAGGGAAAAACAAAATGCCCTTGACCACATTCAAAGTGAACTGAGAAGTTATGAACGAAAAATTCAAGAGGCGCAAAAATCGTTCGATGCCATCACGATTTTGCCCCCTGAATATAAAGCGTATAAAACCATTAAAATGTTGATTTATTATTTGGAAGAAAAAAAGGCCACATCGATTGAAGAGGCCACTGAATTATTTGAGGCTGAAGAAAAAGATGCGCTGAGACGCATGAAAATTCTCAGTGTGAAATAAAACACCCCCTGCGACGTTTACGCAGGGGGATTTTTTTGTTATTTAAGGGCGTTTTTTAATTGGTCTACATGCGAGAGTTCTTCCCAGGGGAAGGTGACATCTTCTCGACCAAAGTGTCCGTAAGCCGCCGTTTTCTGATAGATAGGGGTTTGCAGATTCAAGGTTTTGATGATGCCCGATGGCGTCAAGTCAAAGACGCGTTCAATGGCTTTTAAAATCTTAGCTTCATCGACATGGTTGGTGCCGAAGGTATCAATGAAGATGCTGGTGGGTTCAACGACGCCAATGGCGTACGAAAGTTGAATTTCGCAGCGATCGGCCAGGCCTGCAGCGACGACGTTTTTCGCAACGTGGCGAGCGGCATAGGCTCCACTTCGGTCGACTTTAGAGGGGTCTTTACCAGAAAAGGCTCCGCCCCCATGACGAGCGACCCCGCCATATGTATCCACGATGATTTTTCGTCCCGTGAGTCCCGCATCGCCTTGGGGGCCCCCAATCACAAATTGGCCACTGGGGTTGATGAAATACTTGGTCTTTTCATCGCGTAAGGTTTTGGGAATGACGGAATCGATGACATGGGTATGAATGTCTCGAGCGATGGTGTCTTGGTCGACATCATCGGCATGTTGAGTTGAGATGACAATGGCATCCACGCGCACCGGGGTGCCGTGTCCGTCAAACTCTACGGTGACTTGTGTTTTCCCATCGGGTCTTAAATAGTCTAAGGTGCCATCTTTGCGGACATCGCTTAAGCGCTTGGCGAGCCGTTGGGCATAGACGGTGGTGATGGGCATGTAAGAATCGGTCTCATTGGTGGCGTAGCCAAACATCAAGCCTTGATCGCCGGCGCCCAGTGATTCGCCGCGGTCCACACCGCCAGCAATGTCTGGGGACTGGGGATCTAAGGCCACTAAAACGCCGGTGTTATCCGCGTCAAATCCGTATTTTCCGCGCGTATACCCAATCTCTTTGATGGTTTTACGGACCAAGGATTGGATGTCGATGTACGTGGTGGTGGTGATTTCTCCAAAGACTAAGACTAAGCCCGTGGTGACGGCGGTTTCCACCGCAACTCTGGAGTTCGGATCATCGGTGAGGGCGGCATCTAAAATGGCATCGGAGATTTGATCGCAGATTTTATCGGGATGGCCTTCGGTGACACTTTCAGAGGTGAAGAAATAGGGTTTATTCATGGGGCTTTCTCCTTTTGGGTTTGGGCACGGGGTCATAGCCCCCTTTGGATAATGGGTTACACCGGATAATGCGCCAGGCACTTAAGAAAAATGCCACCAGAAAATGTCTGGTTTCAAAGGCTTCTTTGGCGTAATTAGAACAGGTGGGCGAGTACCGACACGTGGGGGGTCTTCCCTGTGTGTGAGCCTGGTAATCGGTGATCAGTTTAACGGCCCATTGATTTCTTTTTTTCATCGCTATAAGCATACCAAATCTGGGGCTTTCTCACAATACAAAGCGCCTGAATGGATATTCAGTTTTTCCTGAATCGCGATAGACAACCCGGTGGGATTTTGCTATTATAAAAGGCGGTGATAACGTGTCAAACAAAGAAAGTTTAAGCGCCATGATCACGTTTTTAGAGACAGTATACCCCCTATTTTTTGCGAAGACCCAAGAAGGCCTCAGCGCATTGAACGGGGTATTTCATTTTCTACTGGATGATGAACTGCCCAGTGACATGGAGGGGACCGAACAGTTAAAAAGTGCCAAAGCCGCGATTGCCCAGCGAAATTTTGACACGCAATCAATGCGTAAAGCCTTTCAACTATTCATCTTACAAGCCTTTAAAGATGACCGCATCGCCAATGCCATCATGACGCCTGATGGCATCGGATACTTCATCACGTATCTCATCGATAAACTTTATAAGACTCCGCCTTTAAAAGTGCTTGATCCGTTTTGTGGCACCGGGAATCTTCTGGCCACCCTCTCCGAAGGACTCCCGGAAACCACCGTCTACAGCGGGATTGAAATTCACGATCAACTCGTGGCCCTCGCCCGGAATTATTTGGATGCGCTGGATGTCACGCACACGCTTTACCAACAAGATTCGTTTCAGTTTACGAATCACCGATTCGATCTCATCGTGACCGATTTTCCCATCTACAAAAAAGATTCTAAAGCCCCGTATTTGCCCTATTATGGCATCCTTCATCACCTCGACCATTTGGAAGCGAATCAGTTCATGATTTGCTTGATTGAAAATGACTTTTTTGACACGGCCGCAGCCGATGAATTTAAAAAGTCTCTGCACGAAAAAGCGCATTTATTTGGCTTGCTGAAATTGGATGAATCGTTATTTAAAGCGCATCCCAAAAGCATTCTGATTTTACAGAAAAAAGCCCATGCCGACGACCAACTTGACCACTTCTTAGTCGCTGAAATCCCCGCCTTTGATGATGCTGAAGCGATGGAAGAAGCCTTGGTGAAATTGAATACATGGTTTAAAGACAGAAAGGACACTCATTCATGATTATCTTAGCCGTTAACGCCGGAAGTTCCTCACTCAAATTTCAAGTTCTGAAAATGCCCGATGAGACCCTGGTCGCCTCAGGGGTCTGTGAACGCATTGGCCTCGACGATTCAAACTTTACGCTCAAATATGACGGTCAAAAAAAGACATTTGAAAATCCCTTCCCAACCCATAAAGAAGCGGTGGATTTTTTACTGAAAGCTCTCGTGGATGAAGCCATCTTACCGTCGCTCGATGTCATCAAAGGCGTCGGTCACCGGGTGGTTCATGGGGGAGAAGCATTCAAAGATTCCGTGGCCATCGACCAAGCCGTGAAGGTCGCCATCGATGATGTTTCCGATTTAGCACCCCTGCATAATCCTGCCAACTTAATGGGCATCGAAGCGTTCGAAAAAGCTCTGCCAGGTGTGCCCCAAGTGGCCGTTTTTGATACCGCATTCCATCAAACCATGCCCAAAGAAGCCTACATGTATGCGACGCCTTATGAGTGGTATGAGAAATACCGCGTTCGCAAGTATGGGTTCCACGGCACCAGTCACAAATACGTGTCACAGCGGACCGCTGAGATTTTGGGCACCCCGCTTGAATCGACCAAAACCATCGTGCTTCACATTGGCAATGGGGCGTCTTTGTGTGCTGTGGATGGGGGAAAAAGCATCGATACGTCGATGGGCTTCACACCGCTTGCGGGCATCAGTATGGGCACGCGCAGTGGGGACATTGACCCCGCCATCATTGAATACATCGCGATGAAAGAAAATCGGTCCATCCAATCGGTCCTCGCAGATCTCAATAAACGGTCCGGGTATTTAGGTCTTTCCGATGTGTCCAGTGACTCCAGAGATTTATGGGCCGCCTCGGATAAAGGCAACGAAAAAGCGCATCTCGCGATTTTAAAACAAGCAAAAATGATTGTCGATTACATCGGTGCGTATGTGCTGGCGATGAATGGCGTGGATGCCATCGTCTTTACCGCAGGCATCGGAGAAAATGCCCCAGAAACACGGGCGCTCGTCGCTAAACGTCTCGGCTTCTTAGGCACCGAAATTGACGGAAAGAAAAATCAAGTCCGCGGCGAAGAAGCCATCATTTCCAAAGACGGCGCCTCGGTCAAACTGATGGTCGTCCCCACCAACGAAGAAGTGATGATCGCCAGGGACACATTACGACTCATTGGCTAAATAAAAAAAAGAAAAAAACACACCTCCTCATATGGTTTAGATGAGGAGGTTTTTTTATGTTAATTTTGAAATGGATTTTACTGGCAGCGAGTGTGGTGGGACTTGCGAAGACCGATACCACCATCACGTTGGAAGGCACCCAACTGGATATCACCCGGCAAACCATCGACGGGGTGAATGTTTTACACATTGAAGGCAGTGGCATGTATCAGTTTACCCATACTTTCGGCGATGAAAATGTGAAGTATTCGTTCAATCAAGTCACTACATCGGGGCAGGATTTTCTCATTGAGGGCTACATCATTCAGAACTATCAGTATGACCCTTTTTTCATTGTGATAAATCACGAAGGGGAACTCATTTTGCATGAGCGTTTCAACGATGATTTGGATCAAGATATTCTCGGGGCCTATCCTTTAAATGATGGGTATTTGCTGCATATCGGTTCAAGCATTTCCAATGGCCAAGGTGATTTAGAATTTTACAATGATGAGCTTCATATTTTAGGGTCAGAAAAATCCCATCAAACCTTTGATGAAAAGATTACAAACATCGAAGCCATCGAGGATGGGTACCGGGTGTATTTTGACTTTAACGATGTCGCCGAGGTGTATGTGAGAAACACTCAAACGATGTATCTCGGGTCTAAGTATGAAGGCATTCAAACGGGTGAAACCTACACCGATGAAGTGACGATTCATTTTGCCGGTGAAGCCACACTCAATGGTGAACTCATCGAAGGCCCATACACCTTGGTTCATCCGGGAAAGTATACGTTTAAATTCCACGAACATTTAGTCAATTTTAGTCTTGACCCCAAAGTGACAGGGATTCAAATGAATGCGATCAAGGCGAGCGATGTGCGGATTGATTACACGTATGGTCAAGGCCGCTTAAACGGAGAACTCTACGCACCGGGGGAAATCATCGAAGGCCCTGGGGAATATATCTTTGGCATCTATGAGGATAATTACGCGTATGAGATTCCCTTTAAAATCAACGCGCGCATTGATGGGGTGATGCATCTTCAAACCTATAATGAACCCATCACGATCACCTACCAAGGCGAAGGGTATCTCAACAATGAATACTTTGAAAGCGGAAGCACGGTGGATGAAGATGGCACCTATACGCTCAAAGTATTTGGCGACCATGGATACTTAGAAATGGTGCAATTTAAAATCGAAATGGAAGACACACTCTCTAAAGAAGACTGGATTGAACGGAGTTTACTGGGGGGTTCTTTTGTTCTGGCGGGATGGTTTTTTATCCGTGAATTCCGGCGCATGCGTAAGCGCTCAGCCACCCCCTAATATGATATAATCATCCCAAAGGGGTGCGCCGTGATCAACAGTCTTTATACCCAATCTGTGTACAGTTTTAACGGCAGTGTTTTAAAGCTTGAACGCTTGCTGGAACACGCGCAAAAAAAAGGAACCTCCGTAGCACTTGCAGACCATCACATGCATGCGGCCGTTCCTTTTTTAAACTTAGCTTGGCGTCATAATTTGACGCCCCTTTTAGGCATCGAAATCACCCTAGAAACCAGTCAAAATCCAGTCAAAGCTTTACTCTATGCCCGCGGTGAAAAAGGCTACTATGCCTTATTGAAATGCGAGACAATCTATGCCTTTAAAGGGTATTTAAGCATGCAAGATTTAAGGCCTTATCAGACGGATGTGTCCCTCATTATTTGGCCNGAACTTTTAGAAGCCGTGGACCTTGAACACATTCAGTCAAACTTAGAATGGGTCTATCAAACGCGTGACCTTTCAGTGTCCACCGACCGTGTCTTAAGAGATGAAGAACCGGTCGAACTCGAACGTTTGATGAAAGGGATTCTTGACGTGCCATCGGATGATTCTCATTCGCTTAAAGATACCTTTACCCAAGGCGATGAAGTCGATGATTTTATCGCGGTTCACGGCCTTCATTTCACGCTGAAAAATGCGCAACTTCCAAAGTTTCAAACGCCCGATAACGTGGGAGCGACCGCCTACTTAAAAGCCCTCGCTCAAAAAGGATTGACCCGGCGTTTGCAACTCAATCCCAAACCTGAAAAACCCTATCTTGAACGCTTAGAAAAAGAACTGAACGTGATTGCATCGCTGCATTACGAAGACTACTTTTTAATTGTTTGGGACATCATCAAAGAAGCCCGGCGCAGAAAAATTATGGTGGGGCCCGGTCGCGGCAGTGCCCCGGGTAGCTTGGTGGCTTATGCCCTGGGCATCACCCATGTCGATCCGATTGAACATGACTTACTCTTTGAACGCTTTCTAAATCAAGCCCGAAAAACGATGCCGGATATTGATCTCGATTTTCCTGACGATGAACGCGATCAACTGCTGGCGTATTTGAATGAAGCCTACGGGGCCGATCACGTCGGACTCATTGCCACCTTTGGGACCTTTTTAACCCGCTCGAGTTTACGCGATTCTGCCCGCATTTTAAAGGTGGATAAAAAACGGCTCAACCAAATCATGGAAGCGGTGAAATCCTATGACTCTGTGGCGGCCATGATTCAATCCGATGTCAACGTCAAAGACTGGATGAGCCGCGATGCGGCCACGAAAAAATGGTTGGACTTAGCCGCTTTGCTGGAAGGCTATCCCAAGCACATCGGAACCCATGCGGCCGGGGTGATTTTAAGCGACCAACCACTCACCGAATACACCGCATTATCCCCCGGTCTTTCCAACATGAGCCAAACCCAGCTTGAGCAAAAAGTGTTAGAATCGCTCGACTTACTGAAAATTGATTTACTGGGACTGAGAAATCTATCGCTGATTCGCGACATTTTGAATCAGGTCAATGCGAAATTAAAACGCCCCCTTGAACTTTCCCGGATTCGGTTAACGGATGCGAAGACCTTTGATGGGTTTAAAACGCAATCGATGAACGGGATTTTTCAAATGGAATCCACGGGCATGCGCCGCTTTATCAAACGCATGCAGCCCGACCAATTTGAAGACATTGTCGCGCTCCTTGCCCTGTACCGACCAGGCCCGATGGAATCGATCAATGATTATTTAAAAAGACGTCGTAATGAAACAGAAGTCAAAACCATTCATGCGAGCATCGATCCCATTTTAGCGCCGACGTATGGCATCATCATTTACCAAGAACAAATCATGCGCATTGCGACGGACTTTGCCGGGTATACGTTGGAAGAAGCGGACCTTTTAAGACGGGCGGTGAGTAAAAAAGATCGCAAGACCCTTGAATTAGAACGCAGTCGTTTTGTGGAAACCGCCACCACGCATAAACGCGCTGCGTCGCTCGCTGAATCCATCTATGACTTAATCGTCCGCTTTGCCGATTATGGATTTAACCGGTCCCACTCAGTGGCGTATGCGATGATTGCCTATTGGATGATGTATTTGAAAGCTCACCATCCAGGTGAATTCATTGCGGTGATGATGCGTCAAGCCATTCACCAAGAAAGCCTCATGCATCAATACATCATGGACGCGAAGATGCACAACCTTGAAGTGGTGAGCCCCAATATTTTGACCTCTCAGATGCACTTTGTGATTGAATACGAGGCCCTCATTTATCCGCTTTCGGGCATAAAAAATTTGGGCCGAGACACCGTGATAAAACTCATGGACGTGCGGGAAAAAGAAGGCTTTGATTCGTTTTTAGATTTCATCCAGAAAACCCAAGGCATTCTCAATACACGCCAGTGGACCTACCTCATTTATGCGGGGGCTTTGGATGCGTTTGGGCTCACGCATCAAACGATGATTGAAAACCTCGATGCGCTCAAAACCTTCGCCCAACTCACCGGCGAATCACTCAGCGATTTTAAACTCACCGAACACGAAGAGTACCCTCCTGAAATATTGGAATCACACGAAAAACTGGCCCTATCGATTAACCTCAAATACCACGTCTATCACCCTTACCTGAAATATCTCAAACACCCCGATGTGAATACGCTGGATGATGCGTATGACGCGAAAAAGAATGGGCCCATTTTAGCGATGATCACACGCATCAATCCGATCACCACCAAACAAGGGGAGTCGATGGCGTTTCTCACGCTCAGAGGGAAACATACCGAAGTCGATGCCGTGATATTCCCGGATGCCTTTAAAGGGATTTCCCACCTGCCGAATGAAGGGATGGTCATGCTCAATGGTGGCTTCCAAAATCGGCAGAATAAATGGCAATATATCATCACAAAACTTAAAGAAATCCCATCCGAGTGAGGATGGGATTTGTGCTATAATACCCCCGAGGTGAATCGCTTGAAAAAAATCGCAGTATTAACGTCCGGAGGCGACGCCCCCGGGATGAATGCGGCCATCCGAACCGTCCTTCGAAGTGGCCATCATTATGGCATGGAAGTGTACGGAGTCTTTGAAGGATTTAAAGGATTGGTCGAAGGAGATATCAAAGAACTTAAGCGGCATGATGTGTCCCGCATCATCAATCGTGGAGGGACCATTTTAGCCAGTGCGAGATACCCAGAATTTAAAGAATTAGACGTGCAAAAAAAAGCCCTCAATCGATTGCAAAAACTCGGCATTGAAGGCCTCGTGGTCATCGGAGGCGACGGGTCGTTTCGCGGCGCGCTCGCCATGCATAGACTCGGCGTCAAAGCGATCGGCATTCCTGGAACCATTGACAATGACATTGCCTCCACCGATTATTCCATTGGCTTTTACACGGC
>PR_CR_10_Liq_2_inCRDRAFT_1000104_pt1 | contig 24771 bp, 12 predicted proteins | sample PRCRCaboRojoPR_FD_10245 | JGI IMG/M metagenome (IMG submission 10245) | reverse complement strand
CAGCCTGTCAGTGGCAGCTACGCTTCCTCCCGCCGATATGAACGGTGCTTCGGAAACTGTGGGTACGCTGGATTTGACGGGCTATGAATTGATTCTCGATGAAGACATTGAAACCACCTATACCGCTAACCGGGTCATCGATAACACCCCGGTCGACCTTCCGCCTTTTCTGACCTCCATCAGTGGTATGGACTATAGTTATATTCAGGGGTACTTTGGAAAATTTGATGTAAGACTGCCGGGGGATTCTCTGGAGTTTGCCTTTCTGGATAACTGGGAAGCCGGCGAGCTGGAGTTTCTGGAGCCCGTTATCAGCCTGACGTTTTACAACACTATGGGCATCCCTCTGGAGCTGCGGTCAGACACTTTCGACCTGCATACTTACCGGAACGGCACTGTTGCGCTGGATAACCCTCTGCTTAATAGCGGTTTGCTGTTTGCTTTTCCCTCCATTAACGAAGTAGGAGAAGCAAAGCCTACGATGCTCCGACTGGATTCGGCTAATTCCAACATCGTATCTGCCATATCCGGCGTGCCTTATCAGCTGGACTATGCCTTTAGTGCTGTGGCGAACCCATATGAGAACAACCTCATTACAAACCACCTCACGGATTCCGTTAAGGTGGACATTGATGTCGAAGTGGAAATTCCACTGTACGCCCGCGCCAGTGGCTTCCGGATTGTCGATACTTTTGAGGTTGACCTTTCCGACCTCGAAGATTTTGACCGCCTTGGCTTTAAAATGGTGGCGGACAATGGTTTTCCGCTTGAGCTGGGCATGCAGTTGCAGTTTATGGACAGCAGCGGGATGGTTTTTGACTCCCTTTTCCAGGATGGTCCGCGCCTGGTGGAAAGCGGCAACCTGCGCCCCGATGGCACTGTCTCCACAAGTAAAGCATCCACGCTGGAGAGCGAGCTCAACGGTAGTCAGTTGGAACAGATCATTAGCCGGACGACCGATGCCCGGGTCATTGCCACTTTGGAAAGCCCCAATGCAGGCGCTGACGCTGCCCGCATGTTGAATACTTACACCCTTGGTATCCGGTTGGGCATCCTTGCCGGACTTTAACCTCAAAAACCCCTCGTTATGTATCGTATAATTATCACGGCATTATGGCTTTTGATGGGTTGTGTACTTCCGGCCCAGGAATACGGGCTGTACCAAATGCGCGATGTTTGGAATGCCAGCCATCTCAATCCCGGTTTTTTTCCCCGCCAGGAATTCATTGTATCTCTGCCTTCTGTGCATACCAGTTTGAATGCGATTGGCATTAATCAGGAGCGGCTATTTGAATACAACAGTGCAGAAAATACCAATTACCTGAACCTGGATGGTGTCGTAGGGGAGCTGGAGCGCGATTTGGTCCTGAAGAACTCCGCCATAATTGATGGATTGGGTGTAGGTGGCAGGATTGGTAAATTATTCGTTAGCCTGTCCACGAGTAGTGTGCTGGACGCTGAGTTTACCCTTCCGGAAGCCCTGCTGCAAACCATATGGGAAGGGACTGAGCAATACCTCGATCAGCCCCTCAATATCGGTCCATCAGTTGATATGATCGCGTATCAGAAAATCGGATTGGGGCTAAATTATGAAGTTAACCCCCGCTTGGCTATAGGCCTGCGTATCAACCGTTTGATGGGTGCTGGAAGTTTTGTGACCAATCGAAGCGGTCTGACCCTTACGCAGAGCAGCGATATTTACCAAACTACAGCAGAGTTGGACTATGAAGCCTTTTACTATGGTGCCGGGCAATTCAATCTGCTCGATCAGACCATAGAAGGATTTGAAAACTTTGGTGATGCGCTGGATACGGATGGCGTTGAGCCGGAAGGCGGTGCCGGGCTGCGGCGATTTACCAATGGGAACACTGGCTGGTCATTCGACCTGGGCGCTGAGTATCTCATGGGCGACCGGCTGACCCTGTCTGCATCCTTGCTCAACCTGGGCAGTATCCGGTGGGAAAATGCTACACAGCAAGTCAACCTGACGGGTACCGTCAACTTTGAAGGCGTGGATGCGGCTAACCTGGACGATGGAGAAGACTTTGAAGTGGTGCCTGGTATTGATACGGTAGGCACCTTTGAAGCCATCTCAAACGTCGCTTATACACAGGCGCTTGCGCCCCGCACTTACCTGGGCGCGAATTATCAGCTTTTTCCCTTTTGGGATGTCGGTGGGCTATTGTACAACGAGTTTTTTACCGGCGGCACCTTTACGGCACTCTCTCTGAGTACCCGCTTTTCCTTAGGGCGTATACTCAGCGTAGGCGGCGTTTACACCCTGCAAAACGGTACATTTAACAGTCTTGGGGCCAATGCCGCCCTTAAACTGGGACCGCTTCAGGTTTATGCTATTGCTGACAACCTCTCTTCTGTGACTAATGAAGAGCGCCTCGACGGGGCAAACTTCCGGGCAGGGCTTAACCTGACGTTCGGCCGCAAAAAATCAGATTTAAAACTGGCTGCTGCCCGTGGTTTGGATTCAGAAATGCCTGATCCTGTCAATGTACCAGCCGCTGCTCTGCCGGCTGAAGGACCCGTAGCCGCTGAACCTGAACCGCCCGCTGGGGCAATAGTCGACGAGATGCCGGAAGAGGAGGCTGCTATTGATAGCAATGAAGCTACTCCGGAGGCGGTCACAGCCACAGCCCCTGAGCCTGCTACAACCGAAATTATAACCACCGATAACCCTGAGCCATCCGCACAGGCACCCTTGCTCACTTCTCCTGATGAAGAAAACAGTTACCCGGAGAATCATCCCGCTAACGCAGACGGGCTAAAACTCTTTCCCTTTAGGCTTGAACTGCGGGACAATCAGGACCTGAGGCTGGTCGAAGCGGCAAGCGTAGATGTTTACCGGATAGAACAAGGCGGCTACTACAAACTCATTCAAACGGAAGAAGCCTTTGGTGGACGGGTGAATATGCAGCTTTCTGCCGAGCGGGCACCGTACCAGGCCGTAGTGAAATCTGTCGGCTACGACAGCCTGATTGTCGACTTTCAGCCGGAGCGGAAGTCTTCCCTAAACCAGGTTGTTTTCCTGATTGCCGCCGAAGAAGAAGCGATAAATGATGTGCCAGGCTCAGAAGCGCTGGTAACTCCTGAGCGCCCCGAAATGCCTGCTCAGGCTATGCCTGAAGTGGAAACAGAGGCGCCTGCTCCCAAACCTGAACTCAGTGAATCAGCGCCCGAAACCCTTGTCCCTGAAGAGATGGAAACACCGGCACCCAAACCGATGCCCGAACAGGCACCGCTAACGGAAACAGCGCCTGAGCCCGAAATGCCAGCGAATGAACCGGAGCCTGCCGTTGATAGTGGACCTGAAACAGCTGAGACAGCATCTGATGAAGCAGAGAGCGGGTACCCCATCGCCTACGACCCACCTTACGCCACTTACCTGCTGACACAGCGGACGAGTCTGCGGGAAGCCCCCAATTCCAGTTCGGGAGTCATTTCCCGTATGCCGGTAGATACGGAGTTGAAATTGCTGGAGAAAACCAACGAATGGTGGTGGAAGGTCTCTATGGGCGGTTGGGATGGTTATGTGAAAGCTGCGCTGCTCAAGTTGCGGGATTAGTTTTTACAGTCTGCGCTGATTGTGTATCTTTAACAAGATTAATCTTTAGCGCAAACAAAATGGACAAACTAGTAATATTGACCGGCGCCGGCATGAGCGCCGAAAGTGGTATAAAAACTTTCCGGGACGATGATGGGCTCTGGGAGGGGCATGATGTCATGGAAGTCGCTTCTCCTCAGGGCTGGCGCAACAATCCGGAGCTGGTACTCGATTTCTACAATCAGCGTAGGCGGCAACTGCATGAGGTGGAGCCGAACTCCGGTCACGAAGCCCTCTCGGCTTTGGAAGGTGTCTTCAATACCACCGTTGTGACTCAGAATGTAGACGATCTGCACGAGCGTGGCGGTAGCAGCAAGGTGCTCCATTTGCACGGCGAACTTTTCAAGGTGCGCAGTACCCGGCACCCGGAACTGGTTTACGAGTGGAAAGAAGACCTGAATATTGGCGATACTTGTGAGAATGGGCATCAGCTCAGGCCGCATATCGTCTGGTTTGGGGAGGAGGTGCCTATGCTGGAAGCCGCTGCAATTGAGGTGCTCGATGCGGATGTCATAATGATCATTGGGAGCTCCATGAAAGTCTATCCCGCTGCCGGACTGGTCGGTTTCGCTCAAAAAGCCCGGAAAATCTACTATGTCGACCCCAATCCTTCCATCAATTACGAGCTGAGCCTGATTGCCGACCTGAAGGTGATCGATGCGCCCGCCACGCAGGGCGTTCCTGCTGTGGTGGAAGATTTGATGCGGGTGTAAGCAATGGCTTTTGACAATGAAATCCAACTAAACGTATGAGATACAATTGGTGCCTTCCCATGTTAGCTGTAGCCCTGTTGCTGACCGGCTGTTCAAAAGACAAAGAAATGGACAAGATTCTGGAAATCTCTTCTCCAAGTGGCGACCTGCAACTACAGTTTACGCTCACTGAAGAAGGGGAGCCGGTCTACTGGGCCCGGTATAAGGACGCCCCTATCCTGGACACCTCAGCGTTGGGGTTTGAACTGGTAGATGCACCAAGCCTGCGCACCGGCTTTGAAATGACAGATTATTCCACCCGGGCGCTGAATGACGTTTGGGAAATGCCCTGGGGCGAGCAGCGGGAAGTCTCCAACCAATACAACGAACTTACTGTCGGAATTCGGGAGATACCGCCGCCTAACCGTAAGATGAACCTCATCTTCAGGATTTACGATGACGGCTTCGGTTTCCGTTATGAGTTTCCGGAACAGGAGGGGCTGGAAACACTGGAAATTGCAGAGGAGCGTACGGAGTTTCAACTCACCGGCAACCATACGACCTGGTGGATTCCCGGTGACTGGGATATTTACGAACATTTGTACAATGAGACTTCTGTATCCGGTATTGATGCGCTGAGCAAACGGGACCATCCCAATCTGGCGCAAACCAACATACCTGTCAATGCGGTGAATACTCCGGTGACGATGCGGACAGCTTCCGGCTTGCACCTCAGCTTCCACGAAGCGGCCCTGACGGACTACGCAGGCATGACGCTTATAGTGGACAACGACGGTTATAAGCTCACCAGTAATTTGGTCGGTTCTGAGCGCACGCCCTATAAAGTAAAACGGAAACTGCCTTTCCATACCCCCTGGCGCACCGTACAGGTCAGCCCCGATGCTGCCGGGCTGATCGAATCTAACCTGATTGTGAACCTCAATGAGCCCAATCAACTGGGAGATGTGGAGTGGTTTAAGCCCACCAAGTACGTGGGAATCTGGTGGGAAATGCACCTCGGCAAGTCCTCCTGGGACATGGCCAGTGGCAAGCACGGTGCAACGACCGAAAATGCTAAGCGGTACATTGATTTTGCTGCTGAAAACAATATCGGAGCCGTCCTGGTGGAAGGCTGGAATACCGGTTGGGAACACTGGATCGGCTTTGAAGACCGGGAGGGTGTATTCGACTTTGTGACGCCTTACGAAGACTATGACCTGGAGGAGGTGGTCCGCTACGCTAATGAGAAAGGCGTGGAAATATTTATGCACCATGAAACCTCAGCTGCCCCGCGTACCTACGAGCAGCAGCTCGATACTGCTTACGCGCTTATGCAACGCCTGGGCATTCATAGCGTAAAAACCGGCTACGTGGGTAAAATCATCCCGGCCGGCGAATACCACCACGGCCAATGGATGGTCAACCATTACCGGAAGGTGCTGGAAACGGCAGCGGAGTATGAAGTGGCTGTCAATGCCCATGAGCCGATCAAAGCTACAGGTATACGGCGTACTTTCCCGAATGCGATTTCCCGGGAAGGCTTGCGCGGGCAGGAATTCAATGCATGGTCGGTGGAAGGCGGCAACCCGCCTGACCATCTGCCCACAGTGGCCTTTACCCGCATGCTGGCCGGCCCAATCGATTTCACACCGGGCATTTTCAATATGAAGCTGGCACCTTACAAGGAAGAAAGCCAGATCAATACCACCCTGGCTCATCAGCTGGCCCTCTATGTGGTCATCTACAGTCCGGTGCAGATGGCGGCAGACCTACCGGAGCACTATGAAGACCATCCTGCCTTCGAGTTTATACGGGAGGTTGGTGTCGATTGGGAGCAGAGTAAGGTACTTAATGGCGAAGTAGGCGATTACGTGACCATCGCCCGTCAGGAGCGCGGCACCGACCGCTGGTTCCTGGGCAGCATCACCGATGAGCAGGAGCGTTCCCTTGAAGCCTCATTGGACTTTTTGCCAGCAGGCTCCAACTTTAAAGCGACCATTTACCGGGATGGAGAAGGGGCCCACTGGGACGAAAACCCTTCTGCTTTCCTCATTGAATCCTTCCTGGTGGACCAGAGCACGACTCTGAAGCTGAACCTGGCACCCGGAGGAGGAACAGCTGTTACCCTGGAGCCTGCTACAGCTGAAGACGAGGAACGATTGCAGACTTATCGTTAATCGGTCAGGATCATGGGGGCCTAAGTGTCTATCCCTGCCCTGCTGCTGAGACAACTGTATTTCGTACCGTATTTGTTAAAGAATCCGTTATCTTTGGCCGCATATGAATTTCCCGTATTTCATAGCTAAGCGGGTTGCTGGCTCCGGCCAGGCATCCTTTTCGCGGCTGATCATAAGGATCGCGGTAGTGGCTATCGCGCTGAGCGTAACGGTCATGATTTGCTCCAATGCGCTGATTGCCGGGTTTAAGCAGGAAATTCGGGCTAAAATTTTCGGTTTCTGGGGGCATATCCATATCACGGATACGGACATCAATCAGTCCATGCTCGAAGCCTTTCCCATCCAAAAAGACCAGGGTTTTTATCCCCACCTGGATACAATCAAAGGCGTTTCCTACCGCATGCAGGAACCCTTTATGGGCAAGCGGGTGGAACGGACGTACACCACCAAGGGAGGCATCCGGCACATTCAGGTATTTGCCATCAAGCCAGGGATCATCGAGGCAGGCAAGGGAGAAGATCAGGATATTGAAGGCATTATCCTTAAAGGAGTGGGGGAGGACTTTGACTGGGCTTTCATGGACCAGTATATCAAGCGGGGAAAACGGTTGTCGCTGCCGGAAGATGAGATGTCGCGGGATATCCTGATTTCTGCCCAAACGGCCAAACGCCTGCAGGTGGATACCGGAGACACCTTTATTGTACACTTTGTGGAGAAGGGCGAGCAGTTGCAGCGCCGTTTTTATGTGAGCGGGGTTTACCGGACCGGGCTGGAAGAGTACGATCAGAAGTTTGCTCTGGTGGACATAAGGCAAATACAGCGCCTGCTGGGCTGGACAGAAGATCAGGTTAGTGGCTTTGAAGTCTTTATTGATGATATTGACGACTTGGAAGCTTTTACGGATTACATTTACTACGAGGAGCTGCCTCCTGATCTATACGCCGAAAGCATCCGCCGGAAACTACCGGAGATATTCGACTGGCTGGACCTGCAGGACATCAACGAGGTCGTCATCTTGTCGCTGATGGTAATTGTAGCGATCATCAATATGGTCACTGCGCTTATGATCCTGATTCTGGAGCGCACCAATATGATTGGGACCCTGAAAGCGCTGGGAACTTCCAACTGGGGCATTCGCAAGGTTTTCCTGTATTACGCGGCCTACATCATAGTAGTGGGGCTATTTTGGGGTAACCTCTTCGGCATTGGGCTGTGCGTGCTGCAGGATCAGTTTGAGCTCATCCGGCTTTCAGAAGAGAACTATTATCTGAGTACGGCTCCGATTGCGCTACAGGCTTTACCTATTTTGATGATCAATCTGGGTACCCTTATCATTACGCTGGTCTTTCTGTTACTGCCTTCCTACCTGGTCAGCAGTATAAGCCCGGTCAAAGCTATTAGGTTTAAGTGATGAGAAATTGTATGTTTGCAAGCGAAGTCCGATTCCTCAAATTGACCAAGAGCAGCCATGATCCGGTACTATACCAAAGAGGACAGAACGCTACGGGAGCTTGAAGAGCCGCAGTATGGCTGCTGGGTAAACATCTCCCCGCCATTCAGTCATGAGGAACTGGAAGAGCTTTCTCAGCAATTTGATATCCCACTCGACTTCCTGACTGACTCCCTTGATATTGACGAACGATCACGCTATGAACGGGAGGATGATATCCGCCTCATTGTGGTGAACACCCCTATTCTGAATGAGATAGAGGAAGAGAACGACGCCATTTATATAACCGTGCCGATCGGAATCATTCTGACGCCGGATCAGTTTATCACCATTACGGCCTACGAAAATCCGGTCCTGCAGTTGTTCCTGGACGGTAAGGTACGCGGCTTCAACCCCAATGATGAAAGTGCGTTTGTGCTTCAGATCATGGAGCAGAATGTCTACCGCTTTCTGACCTGCCTGAAAAAACTTAACCTTAAACGGAACCTGATTGAGAAGGAGCTGTATGACTCCAGCCGTAACAAAGAACTCAAACAGCTCCTCAGCATCGAAAAGAGCCTGGTCTACTTCGTGAACTCCCTCAGCGCCAATGAACTGCTGAAAATGAAGATGAAGCGTACGGACTTTCTTAAAATCCGGGATGACGAGGACAAATCAGACCTCTTTGAAGATATCATCATCGACAACAGTCAGGCGCTTGAAATGGCAAACATCTACACCAATATCCTGAATGGGACAATGGATGCCTATGGATCGATTATCTCCAACAACCTCAATATCACCATCCGGCGGCTCACGCTGATTACCATTATCCTGATGGTGCCTACGCTGGTTGCTTCCTTTTACGGGATGAACATCCCCCTGCCTTTAGAGGGGAAACCTTATGCTTTGCCGATCATCGTTGCGGTATCTATAGGGCTTAGCCTTTTGGTTACCTGGTACTTTCAACGCAAGCGGCTGTTTTAGCAGCTAATAGAGTTTATTAACGCAAATTTTGTATGTCTCTGAATAGTCTTTTTCACCAGCTCTGCATCTCGTCCTCACCTTCGTAGCTTTGGCTACGAGGTTCCGGGCGTTCTTTGATCTGGCAAAAAATACTCATCCATACCCTACACAAAACCTACCTTAATAAACTCTAATGAAATCTTGTTAATTCTTATTTGTTTTTTTGCTATGTGATGCAATAGCCGTACCTTGTGTAGTAGATTTATCCCCCTTCGCAAAAAGAACACCCATATACCCCGATTCGGGGGCACATCCATCCATTCGACCAGCATAAACAGCATTAAGGCCGTTGCAAATGTGACGGGAAAACATGGTATAAGCCGGAGGGAGCTTTCCGGCATATTGAATTCGATAAACAATGAGGCTACACACTATTTACTTCACAGCCCTGGCGGTTTTGTTGTCGGGGCAGATGCAGGCGCAACCTGCAAAATTGGAGGGCGGTTTTCTGGCTGGTCTTTCGGGCTATCAGGGAGAGCTCACCGAAACGATGTTCCCGGAACTGGACGAAACCGGTGGGCTATACGGGTTTTTAGTCCGCTACCACCTGCATCCGGAGTGGTCCATCCGCACTCACCTTACCTACACTGAACTCAGCGGTGTAGACCTTCCCCGTTTCACACAAAGAAATTTTAGCTTTCAATCCTCCATAGGCACCGCTGCGCTGGCGGTAGAGTGGGAGCCCTTCGGGCAACGTCGGTATCCGGGGCCAAGGCAGTTCAAACGGGTCCTTTCTCCTTATTTGTACATCGGTGGCGGCTGGGTAGGATATACGGCGGAAGCGAAATTCGACAGAGCCAATACGGAATTCCAATCAGGTGGGATTACCAAAGATCAGGCTAAGGACTACCCAAAGCATGGTTTCCTGCTTCCTGTGGGCGTAGGGCTTAAAGCGGATCTCACCCGGAGTATGGTTGTGGGCTTCGAGTTCAGTACAGCAACGGCATTTTCTGACTATTTAGACGGTATTAGCGAAGCCGGGAACCCTGCCACACCGGACTGGTTGCCCTCGGGAGCGCTTACGGTTACGTTCCGGCTGTTGCCAAAAGACCAGGATAAGGACGGGATTGCAGATGAAGAAGACCATTGCCCAAAGATCAAAGGCAACTGGTCGGCTTTTGGCTGCCCGGATGAAGATGGCGATGGGGTGGAAGACCTTGAGGACCTATGTTTGGGCGAGCCCGGCCCACGTAGCCTTAATGGCTGCCCGGATACGGACCTCGATGGGATTGCAGACCGGGAAGATCGCTGCCTCAACACCCGGGGCAGCAAACGAACACAAGGCTGCCCCGATTCAGACGGAGACGGGCTTGCCGATTTGGATGACCACTGCCCAAGCTTATCCGGCCCTCTTGGGCGCTTCGGTTGCCCGGTCCTGGATACCGATGCTGATGGGGTACTAACCGATGAAGCTGTGGTTTGTCAAGGCAGCGCCGAAGCTATCTGGCTAAAAAGCCTGGAAGCAACTTACGAGCCCCTGTTTGAATGGCTGAAGCAACTGCGCGTACCCACCAAAAAGCCGCTAACTGAAGAATTACCCCTGCCCGCTGTTCTACCCTCCCAAGCTACCGGAGTGTTCAACTTTTGAATAATTTTTCAAAAGAATTTGTACCTTTCCCAAGACAGAAACCGGCCCCGGGCAGTTTCCATTGACCAAATATTAACCAAAACACATATGTCTTCCAGAAGGAAATTTATAGAAAAAGCGCTTGGTGGTGCCATCGGGCTGACTGTTACGCCATCCCTGCTTCGGGCTAAAGGCGAGAAAAAGGTCGAAGGTCCCGTTGTGCTCTCTACCTGGAATAATGTCAACGCGAACCGGGCAGCCTGGTCAGCTTTAGCGTCCGGTAAATCCGCTTTAGATGCAGTGGAAGAAGGGGTGAAGACCGTTGAAGCCGACCCTAAAGACATGTCTGTCGGGTACGGAGGCCGACCGGACCGGGACGGGCACGTTACCCTCGATGCGAGCATCATGAATGCTGCGGGAGATTGCGGTTCGGTTTGCTTTTTGCGGGATATCAAGCACCCTATTTCGGTAGCGCGCAAAGTTATGGAAGAGACGCCACACGTCATGCTTGCAGGCGCAGGTGCCCGTCAGTTTGCACTGGAGAATGGCTTTCAGGAAGAAAATCTGCTCACACCGGAAGCGGAGCAAGCCTGGAAAAACTGGCAAAAAGAAGCTAAATACCAACCCATTATCAATATTGAAAACCACGATACGATTGGTATGCTGGCCATGGATAAGGATGGGGATATCTCTGGTGCCTGTACCACGTCAGGGCTCGCATTCAAGATGCATGGCAGGGTAGGAGACTCTCCAATTATCGGCGCAGGCTTATTCGTTGATAATGAAATTGGTGGTGCAGTGGCTACCGGTATGGGAGAAGCCATCGTCAAGGTATGTGGCTCTTTTCTTGTTGTGGAACTAATGCGGCAGGGCCGTACGGCTGAAGAAGCTTGCCGGGCGGCTGTAGAGCGTGTAGTGAAAAAGCAGAAAAACCACGAAGAATTCCAGGTGTGTTTTCTGGCTTTGCGAAAAGACGGCACCTACGGCGGCTATGCCTTGCACAAGGGCTTTACGTATGCAATCTCCAACGGGCCCGAGCCAACCATTACCAAAAGCACCTTTTTCTTATCCCGGTAAATACTGTTCAGGTTCTATTCGATATTGAGGTTACTCCCTCTGTGGGCGGGGGTTGCCCATTTCTCTTTTGCCCGTTGTTACTGCCCTGTGGCTCTCCCTGAGTATTGCGCGATGGTTATCAGAATACTTGGTCTTTGGGACGAATCTCAATGTCGTGCATTGGTCTGAATATCAGCAAGCTGTATTGTGTTGTGCCTGGCTGAATAATAAGAAGAGCACTAACATCGGCTAAAATTATCATAGATAAAATACATTAATCTAAAACCAAACGCCTAAATTTGGACTCGCTTGGAAAACCCGGTCGTTTGCTATGCGCAAAGGTGAAAGTCTGGGAATAAAGCATCTCCGTTATGGAGGCTTTTTCTTTCAGGTGTGAGTGGTTGCGCAGTACTGCAGGAAATAAGAAAGCGTACTTTGCGTTTTGGATTATGACCTGCTGTTGACGTTTAGCCACGCAAGAGCTTTAGAGGTACAGAACTACATATTGCTGGATTGAGGTTGGAACGCCGGGGCTCCCGCCATTCCCTATTAATCTTTGTGCGCGCTGCTTATTCACCGTTATTTGTGAATGCGGCGCTGTCTTTGCCTGCTTAATTGTTTGTACTTCACTTCTTTATGTATCTTGAACTTTTTTATATGTTATTTTTTATAATTAATGACAGATCATTCGTTTTTCGAGCGTATAAATTTTCTAAATTTGCGCATCTCAAAAACTCATCCCATGACGCGACTTAAGTACAAGCTATTGTTCCTGGTTCTCGCAGCGGCTGCCAGCCTTAATGCTCAGCAGCTTTCCTTATTTACGCAGTACCGTGAGAATGCCACGGTGATCAACCCTGCTGCTGTTGAGAGCGACTTCCTTGCCTTTGGCCAAAATATCACTTTCGGAGCTTCCTACCGTGCCCAGTGGGTGGGTTTGGAAAATGCGCCCACTACGCAGACCCTAAGAGGTTCCTATATACATACACGTGGATCAGGNGTTACGTTCATGGCNGGNGGCCATGTGATCAATGACCAAACCGGGCCAACCGGGTTTACNGGGGCTTANGGCCGTATNGCNGGTATNGTTTCCGGTGATCCGGAGACGGGTGGTTTTGTCGTNGGGCTTAGCGCCGGCGCTGTCAATTTCCGCGTGGATGCTTCCCAGATCCGCCTGCGTGAGCAGGGGGACATCGTCGGTACAACTGATCAGTCTCAGTTTTTCCCGGATGTGGGCGTTGGCCTGTATTATTACCGTATGGTGGGCCGCAACGACAATATGATTTACGGTGGATTGTCTGTCCCTCAGGTATTCGGGCTCGACCTGACTTTTCAGAATGAAGAAGGGGAGTACAGCACCAAGCGCGTGCAGCACTACTATGGTATGTTTGGTTTTTATGCCTTCCTTAATGACAATAGCTTCCTGGAGCCTTCCGTATGGATCAAATACACAGAGGGTGCGCCGACAAACGTAGATTTTAATCTGCGCTATTTTACTCCGGTCAACTTTTGGGTAGGCGCCGGTGCTTCCACCGCCGGGAACGCGCACCTGGAGACAGGTGTAATGCTGGGCGACCTAGCCGGGTACGAGAATACCTTCCGAATCGGCTATGGTTTTGATTATTCCTTCAGCTCTTTTGGCCCTTCGGCAGGCGCTACGCATGAAATTAACCTGACGATGTCGCTTTATCGCTAGGCCTAATGGACGAACAACGACAAACACTTATACTGCTATACTCTAACGGATCAACACCGGGTATGGTGGCCACTAAAAAAATTGTGAAAGTCCCATGAATTTTCAGATCATACTTCCCAATTTCCGCATCCTCATGAAAAAACGATTTCTTTCCCTTGCCTTACTCATTTTTTTTGGGGGCTTACTTTCGTTGCAGGCCCAAAATGTGGCTTACACGATGTATTTTGAGCAGCCCGAAAATCCGCCTTGTCTCGATGAAGAGATTTGCATAGATGTTACGGTGCAAAACTTCTCCAACATCGCAACAACGGATTTCAATATTTTGTGGGACTCCACCGCCTTCGAATTTGTCCAGGTCACAGGGTTCAATCTGCCTGGATTGAGTGCGGCCAACTTCACTGAAACCACCGCTGGCTCCCTCAATGTGATGTGGGAAGTGGAAGATTGCAATACCATCAGCGATGGTGAAGGGGTTACGCTAGATGATTGTGATAATACGTGCCGACCGGTCATTTTCCAGCTTTGCCTCCGGGCAATCGGAACTTACGGCAGCTCTACTACCGTTACCGTTGGCCCCAACCGGTATACCACTAAGGACAACAGTAACTGTGTCAATACTCAAACTTTTGTTGAGCCTGCTTTTGTCTCCACTTGCGTACGCCCGTTTATCGTTGATATCGGCAGCGGGCAAGGCAATGAGGGCGACCTCGTTTGTATTGACTTCTCCGTTACCGGGCTTGACAGCTTGTCTTCCTTCCAGTTTCCCGTCGTTTGGGACTCTACACTGGCTTCTTTCGAAAGTGTGATCATTCCACAAAACCTGCCCAACTTTGGGCCTGGCAATATCGGTAACCCGCAGACTGCCATGGGGGTACAGGAAGGTAGTATTACCGTTTCCTGGGGGGCTCCACCACCTGAGAACCTCCTTTCTCTGGCAGACTCTACTCTTATTTTCCAATTGTGCCTGCGGCTTAAACCGGGCTCTTGCTCCAGGGATATTGATGTGTTTATAGCGGATCAGCAGCCCGGGCAGCCTTTTTTCCGTCCGGAAGCGACCAACGACTTCATGAATGGCTTTTCCAATATTCAGGTTGGGCAAAATCCAGGAATAATCGAAGTAGGGACCTGTAATCCTGAAGGGGTGCAGGTGGTCGCCAACTGTGGTGCTCCGGTAACCGTCAACGATCAGATTTGTGTAGCGGTAGAAGCTGGTGGCAACTTCCAAAACGTAACCGATCTGGGTTTCCTCATGCAGTGGAATACCAGCATCCTGCAATATACGGGTGTACAAGGCTTCAACCTGCCCGGCCTTAACGCTACCGGTTTTAACGAACTGAACACCCAAAACGGAGTTTTAGGCTTTGAGTGGGATGGCTCTGCTCAGACCCGGAATGAAGGTGATGTGATTTTCGAGGTATGCTTTGATGTGATTGGACTCGGTGGCAACAGCCCTTTCCAGTTTATCAATAATAATGCAGATGTGGGCCAAATCAACAACGGTCCCAATATCGGTATCAACCCTACGAACTGCGAAGTGACTGTCAATCAGCCTCCGGGCGTTGTGATGGAGCTCACCGGCGGGCTGGAAGGGCAGCCGGGCGATACGCTTTGCTTTGACTTCACCGTAACCAACTTCACAGATGTGGAGGACATGCAGTTCAGTATCGTTTGGGAACCGGAAAACCTGGAATACCTGATTGGCGTTGGCCCACAGAACATCAACCTCCCCAGTGGCGCTCCGGCACTGAATGCCCTGGGCTTTGCCAATGGCCAGATCCTGTTTGACAACTGGAATCCTCCTTCGCCTGTAACCCTGGCAGATGGCACCTCTATCTTTACCCTCTGTTTCCAAATTCCGGAAGATGAAAACCTGGCGGGCACTTGTGACCTGGTTCAAATTGCCAGTGATCCACTTGTAGCCGAAGTCATCACTTCAAGTTCCAACAACGAGGATGTTGGCCTGACTGGTATCGGCGGTGACTACTGTATTCTCAGCCCCGATGGTTTCTGGCTGGTGGGAGGACAGGTAGAAGGCGACCTTCGGGACACCGTCTGTGTACCTTTCCAGGTCGGGCAGTTTGAAGATATTACAGGAGCTGATTTTTGCGTCAACTGGGCGCCGGGCTCCCTCAATTTCACCGAATTTATTGACCCGGGGCTTATCCCGAACCTGAACTTTGACCTGGATGCAGAACCGGTGGGGGCTGCCTGTATCGATTTCACAAGCGCCGAGCCGCTGTTTGCTGTCGATTCCGCTGTGATCTTCGAAATGTGCTTCGAGCTACTTGGCCCAGCCGATACCTGCTACGCCACTTCGGTCAACGAAACGCCAAACCCAACTGTAACAACTGCTAACGGTCCGGGTAGTCTGCTGGATTTACCCGCAGAACTCTGCATCAATGATAAGCTTTTCCTGGATACCACCATCATTACAGCGGTAAGCTGCCCTGGCGTTTGCGATGGGGAAGTACAGCTGGTCGTTTCTGGTGGCGTGCCGCCCTATACCTTTAGCTGGCAAACTGCGCCTCCCCAATTTGGGAATACTGCACGCTTTCTGTGCGAGGGCGATGTAGTGGTGACCATCCTCGATAATTCCGGGCTCTCGCTTACCGATACCATCACCGTGCCTGTTGGAGGAGCTGAACTTTTCGCAGATGTCGGCCCCGACCGTGTAGCGAACTGCGGGGATTGCAGTACCGCCAACTTCATCAGTGCAATGGCTACACAGGTATCTGAAAACCCCAATGTAGTGTACGAATGGACGGCTTCTCAGGGGGGGCAGATATGTGGTGCCACAGATAGCCGCTTCCTGCTGGCCATCGGGCCAGGCGTATTCACCTTCGAGGTCCGTGACGATAGCAGCGGCTGTGTGGTTACCGACACTTTAGAGCTGCTGGCACCAGACTTACCTTTGGTAGAATTTGAGCAGGCAGACCCAGGACAAATTGATTGTAACAATCCCTCCATCATGCTCTCTGTAGTAGAGGAGGACAACGTGGATTATAGCTGGACCGGGCCAAATGGTTTCACTGCGGATACCAGGGAAATTATGGCTTCGGATTCCGGTACCTATGTGATCACCACATCATTTATTGATAGTGGTTGTAGCGCTACGGATTCTGTTACGATAGATATTGATACCACGCCTCCGTTCATTTTGGCCAGCCCGGGTACAGATTCCGTATTTGTCGGCTGTAACGATGCGGCTAACCTGAATGGTTTTGTAGCGGAGGATATCGTGGATTATACCGCTCGCTGGCTGGATGATGCCGGCACGGAAGTGGCTAGTGGAGAGTCCTTCTCTACCACTACGCCTGGTACTTATTTCTTTGAAGTTATCAATAATCAAAACGGCTGTTCCGCGCTGGATTCCACTGTGGTTTCAGCGGAGGCGGAATTGCCGATGGTTATGATTGAGGAGGACCCCGTTCCGTCTATCAACTGTACAGGAAATGATGTTCAACTCAATGCAATCGTTACAAACGCCAATCCCAATGCTGTACTAGCCGACTGGAGTTCTCCCGATGGCGGTCAGTTGGAGCCGGGAACGGAAGACCTGCTCACGCCAACGGTTACCGTACCGGGTACCTTTAACCTCACCATAACGGATGAGGCAACGGGCTGTACCGCTACAGATATGGTCACGGTGGTTTACGACACCATCCCCCCTGCAGCAGTAGCGGCAGTGGATGGCCTGATTAGCTGCGATAGCGAGACGGCATTGCTCGATGGCTCTGCCTCCGGGCAGGGGCCTAATGTAACCTACAACTGGAGAAGCCTTTCCCTCGGTGATGTGAGCGATAATATCACAGAGCCGGTTGGCGCACCGGGGCTTTATGTACTGACCGTACGCGACACACTTTCGGGCTGTGTGGCCACCGATACGGTCCTCGTTGTACAGGATACGATGCCTCCGCTGGTGACCCTGACCCCGGCTCAGAACCTGAACTGTAACCGGGATACGGTAACCTTTGCAGCAAGTGTAGACCTCGACCCGGGTACCTTTACCATAGACTGGGGGAACAATATCTCCATCATTGAGGGGGATACCATCGGCCGGGTAACAGAAGCCGGGATTTATACCATTACGGTCACTAACGATATCACAGGTTGCGAAACCATCCTCACCCGTGAAGTCGATGACCTGGATGATGAACCCGAAATCGTGCTGGCAACCGATGTGTTATCCCTGGATTGTATTAATCAACAGGTTATGCTGGATGCCACCGGCTCCACCGTCAGCGATAGTACTGTTACGGTGCAGTATCAGTGGTCTGCAATAGAGGGCAGCCTGATTTCTCCACTGAACGGGCAGACGGTGCAGACGGATGAGCCTGGTATTTATGTGCTGACCCTGACTAATGTGGTCTCCAACTGCGTGGTTACGGATACCGTAGTTGTGGAAGACAATCAGGATACACCAACGGCAGTGGTTGAAGAAAGTGAGCTCTTGCTGACTTGTATTAGCGCTACAGGAACCCTTGACGGTACTGGTTCTACTACAGGAGATAACATAATCTATATCTGGCAAATCCTTGAGGGCGGGACGGTTGCGGATACGCTCGCGATAGGTCCTGATGTTATAACCACACCGGTTTCAACTCCCGGCATTTACCGTTTGAGAGTACTTAATACTGTTTCTGGCTGCTCTGCTGCCTCAAGCCCGGTAGGGGTAGAAGTCGAAGGGGACGTGCCGCAAATCGTCTTTGGTGCGCCTACCGATATAGGCTTTTTGGAATACGATTGTAATGTCCCTGACACCATCAATGTAGCGGTAAGCCTGGCCAATGATTCTCTTTTTGAGGAGGCCAACCTTGTGTACGAGTGGTCGCCCGGAGTCATCTTTGACGGAGACTTTAGCACGGTTGGTATTCTACAGCCGGGTATCTATAGCCTAATGGTTACCGATACGACCTCTGGTTGCGTAGGAGAAAATGAAATCGTGGTAGAAGACATCCGGGAATTCCCGGAGGTGCAATTTGCCAATGAATCCCCTTCACTGACGTGTACAGAAACAACGATTGCCCTTGACGCCTCCGGTTCTACATTCCTGCCTGATACCACCGTTTACAGCTGGATGGATATCGATGGCATGGAACTGGGGACTAACCTGACCCTCGAGGTCACCACGCCTGGGCAGTATCAGTTTATGGTGACGAACACGATCACCGGATGCTCAACGGTAGATACGCTTACAGTTAGTGAGAACACCAATCCCCCTGCTGTACAGCTGGAAGTACCGGAAGACTTTACCTGTATCACAGAAAATGTGCTGCTGAGCGCGGCACCAACGGGTGATGCGAATGACTTCACAACCGCATGGAGTGTTGAAGACGGCGGTACGGTTATACCCAATGACGGCACCCTGACTGCCAACGCAGATGCTCCCGGAACCTATCAGTTGACGCTGACTTCCAACCTCAATGGTTGTGATTCCACCGTGATCTTTGAAGTCGCTGCTGATACTACTGCACCGGAAGGCGAGATTGCTATGCCTGACTTCCTGGGCTGTCCCGGTCAAACCGTTACATTGGATGCCTCTTTATATGGCAATAACGGTGAGTTTGACATCGAATGGACAAGCATGGCGGGTAATATTACCCCGGCTACCGGTTCCTTCCTGGTGGATGTAGACGCTGCGGGTACCTACTTCCTTTCCGTTACTGACCCCACCAATGGTTGTGAAGCGATAGATACGGTAGCAGTGGAGCTTGATCCCGAAGCGCCAATGGCTGTGGGTGCAGCTCCGGATAACATCCTGGGCTGTGGTGATACGCTCACGCTGGATGGTACAGGCTCTTCCGAAGGCATGATTTACGATTACGAGTGGGTAGCAGTGGGCGGCATAGGTATGCCTCCGGTGCCCATTACCAACCTGACGGCTACGGTCGATGCAGTTGGCGATTATCTCTTCATCGTTACGAATACGAATACCGGCTGCGCTGATACTTCTGAGGTGGTTTCCATTCTGCCGGACGACAGCCTGCCGGACGCACTGGCACAAGTCGATAGCGTGTCCTGTGATGGCAATGCTTTCATCAGTGCGAATCTGCCGGATGGTGTGACCGGTCAATGGACCCTCAATAGCGGTATCGGCACACTGCAGTCAGACTCCCTAAGTGCTACGGTGGTTACCGGACTGGGCAAGGAGTTGGTGGAGCTGACCTGGAGCCTTTCACAGGATGGCTGCCCTGACTTTAGCTCAAGCACTATTACGGTTGAGCCGCAATTGGCTCCGGATGCCGCAAATGATATCATGACGGTCGATCAGGGTTCAAATCAGGCACAGGCTATCCTGCTGGCCAACGATATCCTGACCGGCGTTCCAAGTGTCACTTTTGAATTCACCAGTGAGCCAACACTGGGTGATGTAACGGATCAGGGAGACGGTGATGTAACCTATACCCTTACCACCAACCTCTTCGGTCCTGCACAAGATGCCTTTGGCTATGTCATCTGTAATGCGGACTGTCCAACCCTTTGCGATAGCGCTTCCGTTGAGGTAAGCATACAGCGTGACAGCATGGAGATCGAAACGCCTAATGGTATCACACCAAACGGCGATGGTTTGAATGATGCACTGATCTTTGACCAGTTGATTTTGAACCCGGATGAATACCCGAATAACGAATTGATCATCTTCAACCGCTGGGGCGACATCGTATTCCAGTCCCGGCCATACGGCAACGACTGGCAGGGAGAGAATATGGATGGCACCAATCTGCCTGATGGCACCTACTACTTTATCCTGCGACTGGATATTGGTGGCGGAGAGATCATCAAAGGTGATGTGACCATTCTAAGGTAGCATGCTGTTCGTACCTAAAGCAAAGCCCGCCCTTCGCAACAGTGCGAAGGTCGGGCTTTTTAATTCAATTTCCCAGGTAGCTAGCGTTACAAGCAGCACCTGTTGAAAGGCGCCGAAATATTTCGGAGCACCTTCCTGCTTGCTAATTGCCGAAGGGCAGTAATTCAGACCTCTATGCCGCTTCACCGAAAAAGAGGGAGCGACTTCGTATATTACCATAAGCAGCGCGCAGCGTATTCAAAACGTTCCGGCTTTCAGCAGTCCAATCAATTTGCCAACGGTCAGTGAATCAGGCCCTTGCAGCGAACCGCCTTGCCCAAGATGACTGACTTCGTAGAATTCCAACCTATTACCACCAGCAACGCGCAGCATATTCAAGTCGTTCCAGCTTTCAGCAGTCCAATCAATTTGCCGACAATCAGTGGATCAGGCCCTCGCAGCGATCTGCCTTGCTCAAGACGGCTGACTTCGTAGAAGTCAAACCTTACTAACCCCGGAAAACAATTAGCAGCCCGACTTCGTAGAAGTCGCATGTTCTTCCTGTCCAATAAAGCATAAATTTCCTCGTCTAATAATTGTATAACAGCCCTACCGTTTAATAAACTTCAAATGCACCCAAGGCAACCCTTCCCGCTTAATACTAATGAAATAAGGTCCAGCCGCCCATTGGTTTATCGAAAGTGGCCCAGCATACACCGAAGCCTGGAAAACCCGCTGCCCCTGTGCATTAAAAACCTGAATCCCCTCAATCCTCACCGGGCTATCAAGGAAAAGCTTCCCATACGCCGGATTAGGAAAAACCCGGAGTTGCTGTAGCTGTGCATCCTCAGTACTGCTAAGCATCACCTCAATCGGGTCAGAATACCCCCAGCAGAACGCCTCATTTTGAGCGCCCACCTGATAAGTACCCTCCTCGTTCGGCAGGAAATACGGCACTGTAGTGGTATCCACCGGCAGGCCTTCGTACAGCCAGATAAACAAACCACTGCTCGTCAGGTCGCAATACAGCGTATCCTCCACCTGCTGAATACCAGGGACAGGCAGGGAGGCTGGCACTTCACCCACGATGAATGCCGTGTCGCACTGTCCGTTGCTGGCAGTAATTTCGTACACATCAGCCGGTACCAATACCAGGCTCGTATCCGTAAAAGTTAGCCCCAGGTCTGTAATGGTGTAGACGTAACCCGGGCTTTGCTCCACACTAAGGATCAGGCTGTCGCCCTCGCAAAGTGGCGGGATGAAAGGCTGAAACTCCGGTTCGGGCGCGGCGGGCAACCGAGTAGCTTCCAGGACAGCAGACTCGGTTGTACAATCATTCAGAATGCCCAGGAAGCTGTAATTTCCAGGTGCGGGAAGGAGAAAGGACTCCATATTGGTATTCTCAATCAATACGCTGCCCGGCTGCTGCAAAAGCAGGACCGAATCAAAATCCGGCTCCGCATCAAAGGCAATCTCCATGGGTACGCCAGGACAAAAAGTATAGGCGGCTTCCAGCCCGGAAAAAGCAGGCAGTTCGGTGATACTGACCGTCAGGGTATCGGAATAAGCGGGGAAGGTCCCGGTATTGTTGACCAGGTAGTACTGCCCGGGCTCCTGAATGTTTAGGCTTGCTGTTGGATCATCGGGTAGAGGCGTGCCGCTGTTTTCCCACATCCATCCATCCCCGGCGATGGTGGCAGAGAGGGTGAAGGTTTCCTCTTCGCAAAGCTGCACGCTTCCGCTTTGGCTTAGGCTAGCGGAAAAGACCGGCTCGCTTTCAAAGCTCCAGCCCTCCGGTTGAAGGACGTACAACCCATTTTCGGTATCAGAGGCGATAATCGTACCGGAAGGGAAAAACGGATAAACGCCCCAGCAGCCATCGTAACCCTGATAGTTGGTATTTTGTGGATGGGTGTCGTAGTAGGCAAAGGAGGTCACATTCAGCGGGTCACTAATATCAAAAACCTGCACCCCTTCGTGGTAGTAGGAAATGATGGCATAATCTCCCCGGATAAAGGGGTTGTGGGCTATCGAGCCGGTCGCCTGTGGTGCCAGCAATTCTGATTTGAAGAGGTCAACGACTTCCATTTCCAGCGGGTCGCTCACATCGACCATTTTCAGGCTGCGGCCAAAAGTTTCGTCTGCAAATACGAGATAGTCTCCCTGCCCGTTCAGCCAGCTGGAGTGGTTGTACCCCTGCTCAGGATAGTTGCTCAGGGTGCCCATGGTGACCGGAGTGGTGGGATCAGAAAGATCGTAAATAGAAAAGCCACTTGTACCATGGGAGCAATAAGCGATGTTGTCGCGGACGAAGATGTCATGAATGTACCCCCCGGCGGGCAGCACCGGGTTGCCCAAAAGGGTAGGGGCAGCCGGGTTTTGAGTGAGGTCGAGGATGGTAACACCATTCGAAGGGTTGTTGCCGCCGGCTACGTACAGCCGCCCGTTCGCTTCGTCGATAAAGATGTTGTGGGCCCGGGTAAAGAATTCGGTGCTCTGGGAGACCTGAATCACTGTATCCGGCAGTTGGCTCAGGTCGAAGATGGTCAGCCCTTCGGAGCCCTGGTCTGCGCACATGTAGGCGTAAGCACCATAGGTTTTGTAATCCCGCCAAACGGAGTTGAGCTGACCGGGGAAACGGCCGACTTCCACGATCGCTTCCGGGCTGGTAATGTCAAAAAACACAGTAGTGCCCACATTGCCCAAAATGGCGTACTCCCGGCCATCCGGGGCGGTATATCCCCAGATATCATTGTAGCTCAGCGATCCAAGGGAGGGGAGGCTGTTGTCATCCCACACGGAAAGGGCGGTCATATTGAGGCTGTCCTGAGCCCGGGAGAAAAAAGGTCCGCTACAAACAAGCAGCAGGATAAGCAGTCGTTGCATGATGATTTTTTTTATTTTGCAATTTGATTTAGGGAAGGAAAATGAACGCATGACTAAAGATAAACTTTTAGCGGTAAAAAACCTGCGAACCTCCTTCTTCACCGATGCCGGAGAAGTCCGGGCGGTGGATGGGATCAGTTTTGACCTGTACCGGGGAGAAACGCTGGGCATCGTTGGAGAATCAGGCTCGGGTAAATCCGTCACCGCGCTATCGCTGATGCGGCTGATTCCTTCACCGGGCCGGATTCTGGATGGGAGCGTGGAGTACTTTCCCGAGGAAGCGCCTGCCGGGGTGAATTTACGGGAGCTGCCGAGGAAAGCGATGCGGCACTACCGGGGCAGCGAACTTGCCATGATTTTTCAGGAACCCATGTCTTCGCTTAATCCGGTGTTCCGTTGCGGCGATCAGGTTGCTGAAGGCATGCGCCACCATCTTAAGCTTTCCAAAAGTGAAGCCAAAACCCGTGCCCTGGCCTTATTTGACGAAGTGCAGTTGCCTGACCCAGCCAGGATTTATCAGGCTTATCCCCACCAGCTGTCCGGGGGGCAGAAGCAAAGGGTCATGATTGCTATGGCCATGAGTTGCAAGCCGGGCGTGCTTATTGCCGACGAGCCCACTACCGCCCTGGATGTGACGGTACAGAAAGCGATTCTGGAGCTCATGGCGAAGGTGAAAACAGAGCTGGGTTCATCGGTCATTTTTATTACGCACGACCTGGGGGTGATTTCCGAAATTGCCGACCGGGTATTAGTGATGTACAAGGGGAAAATCGTCGAAGAGGGTAGGGTAGAGGACCTCTTTTCTAATCCTAAACACCCTTACACCAAAAGCTTGCTGGCCTGCCGCCCGCCGCTCAACTACCGGCTCAGGCGCCTGCCTGTGGTCAGTGACTTTATGGAAGTGAAAAAATCGGATGACGGTGCAGTGGAAATCCTGGAAAAAGCCGTCACCCTTGAGGCCGTAATCCGTGGGCAGCGGGTGCCTGCCATGGAACAGCTTCGCCGGAGCCGGGTACTCAAGCAACAGGAGCCCATCCTGAAAGTCAGTAACCTGCAAACATGGTTTCCGGCCAGGCACAACTTTTGGGGCAAGCCCAAAGACTTCATCCGCGCCGTGGACGACGTGAGCTTTGAAGTTTACCCCGGAGAAACCCTTGGGCTGGTTGGAGAGTCGGGCTGCGGGAAGACGACCCTGGGGCGGAGTCTTCTTGGGCTGGCGCCGGTGCGCAGTGGCCGCGTGGAATACAAAGGGCAATCCCTCCTCGATCTTTCAGAAAAAGACTGGAAGCCGATGCGTCAGGATATGCAGATTATTTTTCAGGACCCCTACGCTTCCCTCAATCCCCGTATGACCATCGGTAAGGCGATTATGGAGCCCATGCAGGTACACGGGCTGTACAGCTCAGACGCTGAACGTCGGGACCGGGTATTGCAGTTACTGGAAACGGTAAGCATGCCGCCTCAGTACTTTGACCGTTACCCGCACGAGTTTTCCGGCGGGCAGCGGCAGCGTATCGCTATTGCCCGGGCGCTGGCATTGAACCCCAAGTTCATTATTTGTGATGAGTCCGTTTCCGCTTTGGATGTCTCCGTGCAGGCACAGGTGCTTAACCTGTTGATGGAGCTCCGGGAGAAGTATAAATTCACCTACATCTTTATTTCGCATGATTTGTCGGTGGTCAAGTTCATGTCTGACCGCATGATCGTTATGAATGCCGGTAAGATTGTAGAGCAAGGCTACAGCGATGAAATCTATGAAAACCCTCAGAACGAATACACGAAGAAGTTGATTCAGGCGATTCCGCAGGGGCGGAGCCGGCTGGTCTAGGGACTATATTT
>PR_CR_10_Liq_2_inCRDRAFT_1000103_pt1 | contig 24924 bp, 23 predicted proteins | sample PRCRCaboRojoPR_FD_10245 | JGI IMG/M metagenome (IMG submission 10245) | reverse complement strand
TTCGTTGGTAGAGGCCGCCCAGTTCTGATATACTGAAAAATACTGCGCCAGCCATGGCAGCTTCACCAAAATCTTCATTGGTGGCGTAAAGAAGGGCATAACTGCCAAACCCCTGCCCGTCAAGTGCAAATTCAGTGCGGTGCTGTTGCAGGTCGCCTTCATCCGGTAGCTTGAAGTATCCCTCAAGCCGGGGCGCTTTGCTTTTCAGGATTTCGAGCGTTTCTTCCCCCCGGTTGCGCTCTAGTGGGAAGGCATCTTCCGGGGTCAGTGGGATAAGCCGGTAGTATAGCGCATCCGTATTCCGGTAGGTGAGGGAGAAGAGCATCGACTGATTAGGAAGGTAAATCTCTTCCGCCTGCAGGGTAAGTTTTGAATCCAGAAGTACGGCCTGTAGTTTTTTAAGGGGTTGAGCCCAGTAATGGCCGGGGTAGGTGTCAAGTGCTTTTTTTGTCAAATCCAGGGCTTCCTTTGCTTTCCAGCGGTGCGTGGTATCACCAAAAGGTTGGTAACTTTGCCCAAGCTGCTGATAATGCTCCGCTAAAGCATACCAGGCCTGCATAACTTCAGGCGTGCCCTGATATTGCTCAATAGTGCGTTGCAGGGCCTGGGTATACAGCGATTCTTTCTCAGCATTCACCAGCTTTTGGTAAGCAAACTGCAGGCGTTTGAGGTCCAGGTCGAGCAAAGCAGCGGCATTGTCATTCTTCAGCCGCACACGCAGTAAGTCTTGCAGGAGGTGGAGCACCTGAAGGGTGTACGCTGTTGAGTCTTGTCCGCTGAAGCTGGTTTCGACAAAAGCTTGTGCAGGAGCGAGGGCCGCTTCCTCCCGCAGCACATACTTATACACGGGCTCGTTGAGGTACGATTGGTCGTTGGAGAAGTAGTCGATAGCCCGGTGCATGAGGAAGTCGTAAAGGGTGGGGCGCAGCCCTTCCGTAGCCGGGCTGTTGGGGGTGGTGATGGGCGCCCATTCTTCAATGGGGATGTTGAGGAGGTCCTGATCTTGTACAGACAAAAGGTATTGCTTTGCCGTTTCATCCAACAGATCGCGGGTAGTCCATAGGCTGATATCCTCCGGGCGCTCTCCGGTCACGGTTGTCCGCTCACTAATCTGCCAGCGGTTTTCCTCCAGGTAGCGCTGATACAAGCCCGCCAGCAAAGTATGGAGCACCGGTTTTACAGGAAAAGAAGCCGAATCGGCTTCCGATTGCACACGGCGGATGGCTTCCGCCAAGCCTTCCTCTTCGATTTGGCTTTGGAATTTATTGAGGTAGATGATGGTTTTGACCCATTCGGCTGGTTCATCATCCGCTTTAGCTTGCTGGTAGAGTGTTTCGGTGGCCTCAAGTGCCGACCGGGGCAGGCCATTCTGCTCAAGGGAGTCTATTTTGGCCCAGGTCTCGGCGTATGGGCTGTTGTCGTTCATAATCGGTTTTGGCGTTTGGGAAAATAAGGGGGCGGAGCAAAGCAGTGCGGCGAAAAGCCCCGAAATGATACGGTTTAGCATAGAATTTGTCTTTTGGGAGGGCGGCGTACTGAATAATACCGCCTGTTACCTTACTAATACGCAGCAAGGCAGGGTCGAAGTACATAAATGTAGGGAAAATGTGGCGAATAGCCTGTGGAAAAGACAGGGAAGGAGAGGAGTGAATGTAAATAACCGGATCGGCGTAAAGGTTTACGCCGCTCCGGTAACCGGGATATTACCGGATCATCGTGACTAATCCATCAATCATAAAGGACCGGCGCAGGTCATCCAGGTAATTCTGGGCAGCGGCTTTTTGCGGGAAAGGGGCAATGACCACTTTCTGGAGCCCGTTAGCATTCATGATGAAGACATTACTTAATCCTTTTCCCTGTAATTCTTCTACCTGGCGGGCAGCATTTTCTGCATTTCGGTAGGAACCGACTTGTACGGCATAGCCCTGTGTGCCTCGGGGCAGCGTGGCAGCTGTTGCACTTGAGCTGGTCTTAGAGGAGTTTTGTGTTGCACCAGGCGCCCGGCTGGCGAGAGAGCCACCGACCTGTCCGTACGATTGGGGCTGATTAGTGGGGTAGCCACCCTTTGCAGTCAGGTTCGAATTGTTGCTGTAAGGCTCGGTGTAGGTCCTGCCCGATTGTGTAGGCTGGCTGTAAGCCATGTTTTCATTGCTGTAAGCCCGCCCAACCGGTGGTGCGGAATTGTAAGCGGAATAGCGGTTAGTACCACCCTTCGCCGTAAAGTCAGAGGTTTGGGCGCTCCGGCTGGCATAGCTGTTTTGAGTTGCTGCTGCCGGGTACAGAGGCTCGTAGGAGGAGGAACTGTAAGCGGGCGCACGGTTACTCCGGCTGGCGTAGCTGTTGTAGGATTGAGGCACGGACCGGGCAGTGGTTTGAGCAGTCAGCTGCCCTCCTCTTGGATTTTGGTCAGAATGGCCGACCGGTTCTATACGGACCTGCGCTTTACCATCCCTGAGTAGCCCGATATCCATTGCGGCTGCTTTGGAAAGATCAATCATCAGGCCTTCCACGAACGGGCCACGGTCATTGACCCGCACTACGGTAGACAAGCCGTTATCCAGACGGGTTACTTTTAGTAAGGTGCCTTTGGGGTAAGTTTTGTGCGCGGCTGTATACTCTTCCCGCCGGTAGACCTCGCCCATAGCGGTAATACGGCCGTGGAGATAGTCGGCATAGTAGACCGCTGTGCCTGTCTCGCTGTTATTGGTGGAAGAAGCGTAACGGCTGCTGTATTGCTGTGCCGATAAGCCTGTTGTCAGTAAAAACAGGCTGAAAATTATGTAGAAGCGCATATGCGTTTTGTTTAGTGGACTTTGTTTTAAGAGCTTGTTTGGATTTTACACTTCGGGCTGCTCTTGCCAAATTTTGTCCTGCTCTTCGTTGTTCTTCGGTCACGTCCGCACGGATGCTACCTCATCACGCCCCCGATGATGAATGTCGGGATCAAAGACTTGATCAGAATAAAATTTGGCTTCGTTCGCTTCAAAAGCAAAATCCCAACAAGCTCTTAACAAACAAGAAGTTGGTTAAGATCATATTAACATTCAAAATCGGCAATAAATTGTTGAGGGTCAAGTTTTTTTATACGTTTTATTCCAATTTAAGGGTTTCCTGAACCGTTTCTTTCCCAAATTGCACCTCCACCCTGTATTTCCCCTTGTATAAATAAGCATTGCCGTTGTCCATGACTTTGATACGGACCGGCTTCTTGTCCGGTTTCCTGTCTTTGTTTAATGTTTCATTATACTCATCCAGGATTTCCTCGGTAATTGTGAGGTCATAAGGAATGTAGTTTAGCCCCTTCGAGAGTTGAACCTCAAAATTTTGCAGCTCCAGACTATCCGGGGTGGAGATGGTTACTGTAGCCTTATTACCGGGCTTATTTACATAAATTGGTATTTGCGCCTCGGGTATCGTCTGTTCCCAAACCGACTTTTTGCCCCAATTGGAGCGGTATCGAATGGGATCAGGAGAGAAGGCGTGCATTGCTTTAGCCATCAGGCTGCTGTCCAGTTGCTGAAGCTCTTTGATGCGCCCCACGTAAATGGACCGGCCGTGCGTACCCACCACCAATTCTTTAGCAGTGTTTTGAATAGCCAGGTCGTGGACGGCTACGGCAGGCAGGTTGTTGTCCAGGAGCATAAAGTGGTTGCCCCTGTTCAGTGAAATATACAAGCCATGATCTGTACCCACGTAGAGCAGCTCAGGGTGCTCAGGGTCTTCCCGAATGACATTTACCGGCTCCATAGGCAGGTCTGTTCCAATACGCTGCCAGGTACTTCCATAGTCTTCTGAGACGTAGAGGTAAGGCGTGAAGTCATCCCATCGGTAGCCATTCAGTGCCACATACACCCGGTTTTTCTGATGGGCTGAGGCTTGCACCCGGCTCACCCACAGCTCTCCGGGCAGGTTACTGGTGATGTTGGACCAGCTAAAGCCTCCGTCCCGGCTCAGATGTACCAGCCCATCATCAGAACCTGCGTACAGCAACCCGAATTGGAGGGGCGATTCATGAATGCTGCTGAGGGTACCATAGGGTACATCGCCGGTAACTCCGCCCTGTGTGAGGTCTCCGGAAATTTCTTCAAAATGCTCACCCTGGTCCATAGAGCGCAGCATTTTTTGAGCGCCCATGTACAGAATGTCGGGATTATGGATGGACAAGTGGATTGGCGCCTGCCAGTTCCAGCGGTAGGGGCGCTCTCCGAGGTCGGGCTTTGGGGTGATGTAGGTGGTTTTTTCTGTGGAAGTGTTGATGCGGAAATAGTTGCCAAACTGGAACCCGGTATACACGGTTTGGTTGTCTCTTGGGTCAATGGCGACCTGCATGCCATCCCCACCCATGATTTCCTTGTAGGGATAGTGCCCGGTGGCGTGCCAGCGGTCGCTGGCTTCGTAGGTGCTGGGGCCCATCCAAACACCGTTGTCCTGCAGCCCTCCGTAAATTCGGTAGGGCTCGGCATGATCGACGGCTACGGTGTAAAATTGCCCGACGGCAGGGCTGTTGCATTTGGCCCAGTGGGCGCCGTTGTCGTAGGAAATGTTGATGCCGCCATCGTTGCCCAGAATAAGGTGCTCCGGCCGGTTGGGATTAATCCAAAGGGCATGGTGGTCGGCGTGTACGTTGTCTTGCATGATATTGGTCCAGGTCTTTCCGCCATCATCGGAGCGTAGTACGGGTACGCCCATCACGAAAATCTGATCGGGGTCCTGTGGGGCCACCCGGATTTGGCCAAAGTAATAACCGTAGGAATTGTAGACCTGATCGATATAATCATTGTGGGTTTTCTTCCAGGTCCGCCCGCCGTTATCGGAGCGGTAGACTTCCAGCCCGATGACTGGGGTGTCAAAGAGCAGGGAGTTGGCATCCTCCACGTAGGCGACCAGGTCCTGCGGGGTGATTTCATCCGTTTTGACCATTTCCAGTACCGTCTCCAGGTCGTATTTTTTTGGGAAACCATTGCTGCGCAGGTAGCCTTTGACTTGATAGGGCGGCAGTTCGAGGAAAGCTTCTTTGGACATCGTGCGCAGCTCAGCCTTAGTCAGTTCATCTTCTTTTTCCTTAGCGGGGCGGCGGCCGTAGTTGTCGATAGCAGCGTAGAGTATGGTGTTGTCCTCTGTTTGTACGATATCAAGGCCAATGCGCCCGGCACCTTCGCCGGTAGGAAATCCGCTGTTGATATTCGTCAGGCGGGCCCAGGTATTGCCTCCGTCTGTACTTGTGTAAATGGCAGATTCCGCACCGGACTCAACGAAGTTCCAGGCGCGGCGTTCCCGTTGCCAGGTGGCGGCGTACAGTACGTCAGGGTTGCCCGGCTCCATGATGAGGTCAACCACTCCGGTTTCAGGGCCGGTGTAGAGGGTGCGGTCCCAGGATTGGCCCCCATCGGTGGTTTTATAAAGACCCCGTTCGGGATTGGAAGAGTAGAGGTGCCCGAGGGCTGCCACCCAGGCGGTATTGGGGTCATTGGGGTGCAGGAGGATGCGGCCAATGTGGTGGGTCTCCGGCAAGCCGAGGTGTGTCCAGGTTTTGCCCTCATCGGTGCTTTTGTAAATGCCGGTACCAGCGTAGGATGAGCGGCTGGAATTGACCTCTCCGGTGCCTACCCAGATGGTGCCGGTTTTCCAGTCCACTGCGATGTCGCCAATCGTCATGACCACTTCCTTTTCAAACAAAGGCGTGAAAGAAAAGCCGTTGTTTTCCGTTTTCCAGAGCCCGCCCGATGCATAGGCCACGTAAAAATGCGTGGGGTCTTCTTCCCAAACGTCAATATCGGCCACGCGCCCGCTCATCACAGTTGGGCCCACATTTCGGAACTCAATGGCGTTGGCAATGGAAGCTTCCCGGAGAGCCTGCCGCTGGGCATAGCTTTGGATGCGGGATTGGGCAGGCGTGGCGGGTACGGGATTTTGCGCAAACACCACATTAAGGGCAAAAAGACAGAGGGTGAAAAGGGTAAACCGCATGTTTTAGGCGAAAGATAAATAAAATCTCTGCATTCCGGGCTAAATCAAAATACCCCGAACAGCCAAAGCCATTCGGGGTAAGGGTCGGGTGAATGATCTACAAGAACAGATTACACACGTGGAATATCCTCTTTTTTATCCGGCAGGTTTTCAAAGTGTTCCATGCCTTCAATATCCAGATGCAGGTCGTTAAGATCGCTGAATTTCAGCAGCCCTTCCAGACTGAGCAGGATGAAGTTGTCCTGTCCGTGAACGGTCAGCAGGACGTTGGTGACCTTTTTGTTTTCTTCCCGGATGTAAAGCCCCACATCTTCATGGCCTTCGCGCACCCGGAAGAGCTCTTCGAAGCCGTTTTTGCGCATGTTCTTCAGCAACTTTTGGTACTCCTTCGGCGTCACGAGGTTGCCATCGTCCATCGTCAGGATGCGCAGCTGGGTGATTTTATCAATGATTTTTTCGGCGCCTTCTGCTTCCTCCGCATTGATTTTCAGCTTGAGGAGCCAGCCCTGTATATCAATATGGCTGACCTGTTCCTGGTCTTTATACTGATCATAAAACTCAGAGATGAAATGAGTCTGGCTCATGCCAAATACCGGGATGAGTGCCAGCAGGCACAATAGAATGAAATCTCGCATAGCATTGAATGGTTTCGGGTGATTAAAATACGGGGTTAAACCCTTGGGATAGCAGGGGCAGGCTTTGGCTGTTCCGCCTCTTCCTTTTCTTCTTTCTGCTCGCCCATTTTGATGAAGTAGTTAATGAGGTCTGAAATCTCAGAGTATTTAATCCGGGATTTCATATCCATAAATACAAAGCCATCTTCATCGCGGACCAGGAGCAATAGGTTTTTGATCTTATTCCTGTTGTCCCGTGCCATGATCCGGACGGAAGAGCCTTCACTGTCCACCTGCAACAGGTCTTCGTACCCATTGTCCTGAATATTATTGACAAAAGCTTTGAGTTCGGACTCCGGCAGGGCGGCCCCCTTTTCAGAAGCCAGCATACGGAACTTGCCAATCTTTCGGGCATAGCGCAGGGCTACTTTGGTCTCTTCGTCTTTCACACTGTTGTAGACAATGCCTCCACCCAGCCACATGACCCAGCCGGGTAGCTTGAAGTTGACTACTCCGGGCTGCTTTTTGTGGGTTTGGTAAAACTGAGCCGTCGTTTTAGGGCTGCTGCAGGAAGTAAAAGCAAAAACTGCTGCACAAAAAATAAGAATGGGCAGTCTCATAGCGGTCGGGTTTGTGGTGGAGTAAACAGCATTGGTGGGGTACAAGACCCCAACCATGGCTCTGACAGACTAATTTACTGTTTTTGCTCGGCAGGCTCTTCGTTATCATCAAACTCGTTGATGAGCCTGGAGATTTTCTCCATATCGATTTTGCCTACAAAGCTCATCAGCACGAACTCTTCCCCACCGCCGACCAGCAGCAGGAGTTCTTCCATAGTGCCGGCGGCGTCTTCCCTGACCAGGAAGTCGACGTTTTGCTCGTCGGCATTACGCACGGTCATGAGGATTTCGTATTCGGTGGTATTGATCTTCTGCTTGGCTTCCTTGTAAAAGCCGGCACCATTTTCCTCTGCGACGAGGATTCGGATGCCCTTGAGGTCGGAGGCCAGATCAATAATAGCGGCGGTTTCGTTATCGTCCATTTCCATAGATTCCACATCCAGCTTACCGAACATGCTCATCAGTTTGGAGCTGATATAGACCACGGTGAAGCGGTCATCGTCGAGGTATTGCTGAAAGTACTTATCAATGGCATTAGCATTGGAGGTCTGCGCTGAGGCGATGCTGACGATGCCCAGCATCAAGGCGGTAAAAATCCACTTTGAGGTCTTCATGATTCAAGATTTACGGATAAACAATCGGATGAGTAGGTTATTCAAAAAAGCGGCTGATCTCTTTGAGGTTGCGCTCAAAGCCCTGAGCAGCCACGTCTGTTCCCTGATTGAGTTCTGCGGAAGCCCGTTTGAGTGCGCTGCTGGTAATCGCAAACGCTTGTTCGGGGTCTTTCACTTCGTATTTGGACCAGTCTACGCCGGCGACTTCCTGATGTTGGGTGGGCTGATAGCCTTCATACATCCAGAAAGCCCCTATGGCAAGAGCTACAGCGGCTGCTACCCGCAATACCCAAGTTTTGGCAGAAAGGTGCCGGACTTTAGCTTCCCGGGGCTCTAGTTCCACCAGTAGTTTGGCGTCAAAGGCATCGCCCAGTTCCGGGGCGGCATTTTGCTCCAGGTACCCAAACAAGGGGCGGTACCCCTTCAGGTCTTCCGGCAGGTCGGTGCGCTGAAAGGCACGCCGGAGTTGGGCTTCTTCTTCAAGGCTTGTCTGCCCTTCGAAGTAGCGGTCTAATAATTGCCGTATCAATTGGTGGTCCATAAGGCGGTTAATTTATTTCGGATGCTCTTCCGAGCTCTGAAAATGTTCGTTTTTACCTGAGCCAGCGGCATTTCCAGGGTGTCGGAGATTTCCTGATAGGTAAACCCATCCACATCCCGTAGCTGCATAGCCATTCTTTGATTGTCGGGCAGTTCCTGCATCAGTTTCTGAATTTGCAGGTAGCTGTCCGAGAGTTCCGCTTGCTGATCGGGCGTATGTGCTGAGCTGCTCAGCCCGTAGGCACCGTCCAGCCCTTCGTTTTGGTTGAACCGAAGGCGGCGCTTGTCGATGGACCGGTTTTTGGTCAGCTGCATGCACCAGGCTTCGATGTTGCGGACTGTACTCAGCTGCTGGCGTTGTTCCCAGACTTTGATCAGGGTTTCCTGCACCACATCTTCTGCCTCCTGTGGGTTAGCCGTTATGCGAAGGGCGACCCGGTAGAGTTTGTTTTTGATGGGCAGTATGTCTGATTTGAATGTTTCCAGGTTCATTACGCTCTCTAAGTAGTTTGACGGAAATCAATTAGACCGTTTTCTCTTTAGGTTTTTGTGTCCCGGTTAACCGGGATCAACTCAGCTTCCAGGTTTTCAACTGTTAATGAAATTTCCCAAAAACTCAAACGCTCTAACTTCTTTTGTTTCCGTCTCTAAGCTGCGTTCACTAAGTTGACGGCAAGGGTTCACGGAAAGTTACAGCCGGGTCGGAAAAAATTTAAAGTTAATATAAAGTCAACCTTTGGCACACCATACAGAGTTGTTATGAGACGTTGTACCTTTGCGCAACGCAGAAAGTCTATTGTGAATCTATGAAGATTGTCGACCGCTTACTGATCAAGAGTTTTATCCCACCTTTCATTGTGACGTTCATGATTGCGATGTTCGTTTTGGTGATGCAGGTACTGTGGCTGTACATCGATGATATAGCGGGCAAGGGGCTGGGGTTGTTTCTCATCCTGGAGCTGATGGGGTATAAAAGCCTCTCCCTGGTGCCGATGGCCCTGCCGCTGGCGGTGCTGATTTCTTCGGTTATGGTGATGGGGAACATGGCAGAGCGGTACGAACTGTCGAGCTTTAAGTCGGCCGGGGTTTCTCTGGCGCGGATCATGCGCCCTATGATTGGATTTGGCTTTTTTGCAGTCCTGGTTTCTTTTTTCTGTTCCAACAACCTTATTCCGGTGGCGAACCTCAAATTCGGATCCCGGATGTACGATATTCAGAAACAAAAACCGGCGTTGCGGCTGGAGGCAGGCATTTTCAATGACGACTTTGACGGGTACGCCATCCACATCGGCAACAAGCCAGGCGATGGAAAACGCATAGAAGACGTCTTGATCTATGACCACACCGATGCCAACAAGGGCAAGCTTTCGCAGATTATCGCGAGTGAGGGGGAAATGTACGCCACTGAAGATGGCAACTACTTCATGATGAACCTGCACAACGGGCATCAGTATATGGAAGGGGATCCATCGGGGTCAGGCAACAGCCGTTCCTACCCCTTTGTACGCACTAATTTCAAAAGCTGGTACAAGGTCTTTGACTTGAGCGAGTTCAACCTCAACCGGACCAATGAAGACCTCTTCAAGTCCAACCGCAGTATGTTGACGAGTGGTCAGCTGGCTGAAGCGGTAGACTCCCTGGAGCAAAAAATCCGGCGCCGGGAAGTGGGTATTTCCAATCAGTTCAGTTCCTATTTTGACCTGCTGGAACTAGACAGTACCTTCCTGGATAATCCGGATGAGGAGGACAAGCTCGCCGCAGCGGAAGCCGAACGCATCAGAGCCGAAGAGGAAAAGCTGGAAGCCAAAGCGAGTGAAGCGGCTAAGGGACAGACAGAAGTTACTGACTCCATAACTAAGGCTGAGGCTCCTGACGAAAATGCTGAAACCGGCAGTAAAAAGCCGGCATTCAAACCGGATGAAAAAATCAACCGTAAGCCCGTTAAGTCCTTCGAAGGCCGGCCTATCAAGCAGGTCATAGAGAAGCCGGTGGAGGAATATGAAAGCATCCTGATGTTATTCACGGAATCAGAGCGCCTGCGGCTGGTCAATAAGTCCAAGTCCTTTATCCGCAGTATTCAGGCACATGCCGAATCCGCCACCCGCTCCATCGACCGGCTAAAGGAAAGCCGGGTAAAACATATCTATGAGCTCCACACCAAATACAGTATGGCGCTGGTGTGCTTCATCTTTGTTTTCATCGGCGCACCGATGGGCGCTATTGTCCGCAAAGGCGGTTTTGGATACCCCATCCTGATCTCGATCATCTTTTTTATGATCTTTATTGTACTGACGATTTTCTGCCGGAAAATCGCAGAGTCTTTCGTACTGCCTGCTGCGGTAGCGGCCTGGGTACCTTGCGCAGTGTTGTTTCCTGTTGGGGTTTTGCTGACCCGCAAGGCGATGAATGACAGCAAACTGGTCAACCTTGATCAGTATGCGAATTTCTTTAAAGCGATCTTCAACCTATTCAAAAAACGAAAAGCCGACCATGACTCCGCTGTCTGATTTATGGCAAACGAACCGCTGGTTTTTCTCCGGGATGGTTCAATTTCTTTTGTTCGGAGCTGTATTGCTGTTACTGATGGAAACCGGAGCGTTCGTCTGGTTTTTTAGCCGGCACCGCAGCGTGGGGCTGGATTTGCTGTTTGTGAATGGTACGAAGCTTGGCGAACCCATAGGGTTTCTTCTGGCCGGGCTGGTACTTCTGTTCATCCGGTTCAGGCATGCTATTGCTCTTCCTTTCCTGGGGTTAAGTGTGTCGGTTATTTCTTACCTGTCCAAGTCTTTTTTTGCGCATGACCGCCCCTTCGCCTATTTTGAGAAGCTGGGCATTGCGGGGCAGCTCAATCTGGTGGAAGGCATCAAAGTGCATTCCGGCGCTACCAGTTTTCCCAGCGGGCATACGATGGCAGGGTTCGCCCTCTTTGCCTTTATGGCCTTCTGTGCACCGAATAAAAAGACCACCGGCGCCTTATGCTTTATACTGGCACTTATTGTCGGCTTGTCCCGGATTTACCTTACTCAGCACTTTTTTAAGGACGTTTACCTGGGTGCATTTATGGGTGTTGTCATCGCTATGTTTTGGTACTACCTACAATACCTCCCAAAGATGGGCTGGCTGGACAACGGCCTAAAAATGCCCTGGCGGGGAACTTCATAACGCGCGTAAGGGTTCTTTCGAAAACCCAATAGCTCATGCCTGATCTGAATTTGCCCACATTGGAAACCGGGCGGCTCTTTCTTCGTACGCTTAACCCGGCTCCCTTTAAAGCGCTAACTACCAGGTTTGACGATGCGGCGCTGGGGGCTGCCCTGAATTGCCCCACACCAGAAATGTACGCTGGCGTAAAAGAGCGCTTCCTGACCTTTGGGCTGGACAATCCGCGTCTGAGCATGCACAACTGGTTGTTGTACCGTAAAGATACCGGGAAGCTGATCGGTGACTTTTCCTATCATATTATCTTCCGCCGGCACCTCCGGGCAGAAATTGGCTACAGTCTGTACGATACGGAAGACCGGGGGCAGGGCTTTATGCAGGAGCTTTTGCCGGTAACGTTGAAGTTTGGCTTTGAAGCACTCGGGCTGGAACGTATTGAAGCCCTTACGGCGGTTGACAATTGGGCATCCATGAGCCTGTTGCGTAAGTTTGGCTTCCGTAGAGAAGGCTATGCCCGCCGGCATTACCGGTTTGAAGGGAAGAATACGGATTCTCTCAGCTTCTCGCTTTTACGGGAGGATTTTAAGCCTGAACCAGCGCTGTCCCCCGTTGAAAAGTTAGTCCGCGGCTTTGAGCGGCAAGCTATACCGGAAGCGGGTTGGACACATGAGGCGCATTTGAAAGTGGCGCTTTGGTACTTGTTCCATGAGGGAGAAAATGAGGCGCTCTGCCGGATGCGGAATGGCATTATCGCTTTCAATCTATATCTCGGGCAGCAAAACACGCCCGAATCAGGCTATCACGAAACGCTGACTGTATTCTGGATTACCGTTTTGAAGCAATTCCTTGAAGCGCATCCACAGCTAAACTTTGAGGAGGCATTAAGCGAGTTCCTGCGGTCCCCCCATTCGGCATCCGCCTATCCAAAAACCTTTTTTAGCGAAAGTTTGCTACAGTCGGTCCGTGCCAGGTCACGTTGGGTAGCACCTGATTTGCAGCCGCTGTAAAGCAAAAGAGCGCATCAGCTACTAAACTGATGCGCCCTCTGCTATTTTACTTTGTAGCCGCTATTTCTCCGGATTTAATCCGTCTCATGTAGTCTTTATAGGCCCGCATCACATTGGGCATGAGTACATAAAGCCCCATCACGTTCGGGAAACACATTGCAAAGATCATGGCATCACCGAAGTCGAATACACTTTTTGCGGAGATAGCTGAACCGATGACCACGAAAGTACAGAAAATAGCTTTGTAAATCAATTCATTGGTTTTGCTTTCTCCAAAAAGGTAAGTCCAGGCTTTCAGCCCGTAGTAAGACCAGCTGATCATCGTGGACAAGGCGAAAAGGATAACTGCCACAGAAAGAATAGGTGGGAACCAGGCCATTACCGTTTCGAAGGCAGAAGACGTCAGCGTGATGCCATCCAGGTCGCCGTTTTGGTCGCTCAGGAAAGCCTGTTCTGCACCAATGCCGCCGTAGTTAGTGATTACGATAACCAGGGCCGTCATGGTACAAATGACAACGGTGTCAATGAATGGTTCCAGCAGCGCAACAATACCCTCTGAGATGGGCTCATCGGTACGTACTGCTGAGTGCGCAATCGAAGCAGAACCCACGCCCGCTTCATTCGAAAAGGCTGCCCGCCGGAATCCTTGTATCAGCACACCAATGAATCCGCCGTAGAGGGCATCTGCATTGAAAGCACCACCAATGATTTCACCAAAAGCAGCGGGGATATCAGCGTAATGGTAGCCAAGAACTACAATAGCGCCCAGCACATAAATGCCCACCATAAACGGGACAATCTTGTCCGTTACCCGGGCGATGGACTTAATACCACCGATAATGATAATGGCTACAATGACCGCCATAACCGCACCAAACATCCAGGAGCTGTCAGCAATAAAACTCTCTTTTCCGCCGGTTACGTCAATGAATTGCTGTGCAGCCTGATTGACCTGTACCATATTGCCCCCACCAAAGGAGCCCCCGATACAGGCGATCGCAAAAAGCACCGCCAAAATTTTGCCGATAACGCCCATTGCAGGCCCCTTTTCCTTGAAGCCCTTATCGAGGTAATACATCGGGCCGCCGGAAACGGAGCCATCCACGTTATAATTCCGGTACATCACACCCAGGGAGCATTCCACGAACTTGGAAGTCATCCCAAATAAGCCCGCCACAATCATCCAAAACGTCGCTCCTGGCCCACCAACGGATACAGCGATGGCCACCCCCGCGATGTTACCAATGCCCACGGTACCCGAAAGGGCAGCCGTAAGTGCCTGGAAGTGAGAGACCTCTCCTGCATCATCCGGATCGTCGTACTTGCCGCGTACCACGTTGATGGCGTGACCAAAAGCCCTGATATTCACAAAGCCAGTATAAATCGTAAAAATGAGTGCGCCGGTAATGAGCCAGACCAGCACAAAAGGTATGGTGAAGCCCGCTACCGTGATGGGGACGAATACGACGCTCTCCACCACCTGGGTGAGCGGCTCCATCACGGAGTTGATTTTATCGTCAATAGTTGAGCTACCATCTTGCGCCCAGATTGCAAAAGGGGCAAAAAGGCTGAGGATAAAAAAGAGAAGTTTCTTCATGGTTGTGAGTGATTTGCCTTTGCCGGAGAGCCATTTTATTAAGGACCAGCTCAGGCATCTTGCTTGCAGGTGTAAAGTTTGGTTTAAAGTCGTTATCGGTATCTACAAGAAGTTTTTAGAAGCACTTAGTTGATTAATGCCGACTAAGGTATTCGATTATTTTTACTTATTCAAAAGATCAAGCTGAATATTTGGTAGTGCTCAAACCGGTGCATGCTATGTTCTGAGGATGTATTATATTGTGGTTAGGAATCAGTCAGTAGCTTTGCAGCTGTGCTGGCCTACTACGTTAAAAGCACCAATTAAATTGCAACAGCAACCGACAGATCAGGAGTTACTGGATTTGCTGAATCAGGGGGATGAGAGCGGCATAGAGCTGATTTTCAGGCAGTACTACGCCTACATTTGCAAGGCAGTGTATAAAATTATTCCGGATAGCAATCTCGTGGAGGACCTGGCGCAGGATGTGTTTTATGAGCTTTGGCGAAAGCGGGGCCGTATTCAGGTCGCCTCCTCCCTGAAAGGCTATCTTCGGCGGGCAGCTGTAAATAAAGCCCTGAATTACGTCCGGGACCAGCGTATTAAATTTACGGAGGAGGAGCAGGCGCCCGTACAGAAGAGTACAGAAGCCTCGGCTCCTGAACTTATGGCTGCGGATCATTTGCAATCAAGAATAGATGAGGCTATTGATGCATTGCCAGAACGGTGCCGTATCATATTCATTCTCAGCCGGTTTGAAGATATGAGCTACCGGGAAATAGCGGAGCAACTGGAGATTTCTCCAAAGACGGTAGAAAATCAGATGGCGAAAGCGCTGAAGATACTCCGGGAAATGTTAAAATTCAATCCGGGGAAGGAAGCCTGAAATAGGCAGGAAATATCCCGTTTGGGCGGGCAGATGACATTTTGAGCATTATTCGAAAAAAGGAAAATATCAGATAGGGGAGGGCGGTTATGCCTGTGTCCTATTGACGAATGAATCAAATGAGAATGAAATTACCACAATATATATCATTGTTTCACCGGCAGCGAACCGGTCAGCTACGGCCGGAAGATGAACATACCCTTCGCAATCAGCAGGATACCGGGCTGCATCAGGAGCTGGAAGAGCTGTGGTCGGAAAGCCTGTCTTACAAATCTGGTTATGAGCCGGATGTGGACAAGGGATTCTCTCGCCTGAAGCTCCGAATAGAAGCAGACCGCGCGCAGGAGACGCAGCCCGTCCGGCTGAAGTCAACGTCCCGGAGGTGGATGAGCATTGCCGCAGCAATCGCGCTCGTCATGGCGCTGGGTACCTTCTGGCTCGTCAATCGTGGCTCAGGGGCTTCCGGTATGGTATTTACGACCGGCCCGACGGAACAACTGGAGGTCGCTTTGCCTGATGCCTCCGTCGTTTACCTCAATGAGGACTCTTACCTGAGCTTTGATATTGCTGAAGGCACAAGACAAGTTTCCCTCACCGGTGAAGCTTATTTTAAAGTGGCGCCTGACCCTGATCGCCCCTTTGTGATTCAGTCTAACGGAGTGCGTACGACCGTTTTGGGTACGGCATTTAATCTGCGGGCTTATCCGGAAGAGCCCACTGTTGAAGTGGAAGTGACGGAAGGCCTGGTGCGTATGGAAAATGCACAAGCTGGTCAGCAGGTGGAACTAAAGCCGAATGAACGGGGTGTTTTTTCGGCTGATAAGCAAAAGCTGGTGAAGAAACCTGCACCAGAGCTTAATGCACAGGGATGGCACAGCCAGGAAATGGTATTTCGGGATGCAGAGCTTGCCAATGCGCTACGTGAAATTGGTCGGTACTACAAAGTAGAGTTCACGCTTGGCAATGCTGAGCTTAAGCACTGCGCTTTGTCTACCGAGATCAAAGGTGATCCGCTATCGGATTTCCTTCAGGTGCTGGAAACCATCTACGGGCTTAGCGTGGAGCAGGTTGGCACGGCTACTTACCAGCTCAACGGTGGGCGTTGCCGATAAGCTTACGCAATAGGTTCAAGCAGCCGAAGCTCGACCCGGCGGTTGCGTAGCCTGCCAGATGGTGTGTCATTAGAATTGCGGGGATATTTTTCTCCCATGCCCCGGGAGTTGAGCCGTTTCGGGGAAATGCCCTTTCGTTTCAGATATTCCGCCACCGCTCTCGATCGTTTTTCTGATAATGACAAGTTGGTTGCCGCTGCGCCCACATTATCGGTATGCCCGATGATGTCCAGCTGCCTATCCGGATGGGCTTTCATAATCCGGGCCAATTCATCCAGTTCCTGACGGGATGCCGGCGTCAGCTGGGCTCCGCCGGACTCAAACTGAATGTGGTCCAGGGTGATAAATCGCCCGCGCATCAGTTCCTTTAGCTTTTGCCCCTGTAGTTCCAGCGTGGGCAGTTCTTCCACCAGCTCAAATTCCAGCTTTTCAAAGCAGACCGCCTGACGGTTGTTGTAATTGCCGGTGGCGGAGGTTACGCCCCAGTACACCTTGTCTTTGCCCCTGAAGATCGTCCTGACCAGGTCACGCTGTAGCGAAATCACCTCTTTTCCGTCAATACGGACACTCAAGGTGCGGGAGTTCGCATTCCAGTTGATATTTAGGTCATGCTCCCGGCAATCTTCAATGTTGGGTATACGGTTGGGGCCAGCCAGGTTGAAGCCATGATTCACACTGCCGTCCCTGAGAATGGCCACATGGTCTTCCCAGGGGTCGCCCAGGTGCTCATTTTGCCAGGTGTCAATTTCGATGCCAATAGCCGGGTTCAGTCCCGCAAAGCCCATGCCTTCCCCCCGGTAGCCAGTCCGCTCGGCATAAGGGTGGAAAACGAAGACCATACCATCCGCCCCATCCCGGTCCTTACACCCGAGCATGACCCTCAATTGCATGTCAAAGGAAGAATTGAGGCTGATAGCTTTCTTGTACCAAATCGACCCGGAAGCCCAGCGGTAATCAGGGGTAAGGGTAATGCAATTGTTGCCTGATTGGCGGGCATCGCCGTCCAGCCTGAAATCAGTAATTTGGGAAGTCTGAGCAAGCAAAAGGAAACCGGGGCTGAATAAATACAACAGGAAGGTGTAGAGGGCAAGGTGTTTCATAGCTATCGGGTTTTGCGAAAACGAATATGTTGTCAAAACGCGAGATTGCCTGCTTTGGTTTTTTAATCCCTGATTTTAGCGAGTGATGCTTCCGGAATATAAAAAAGCCGCCTGTCTGAAAACCGAATTCAGACAGGCGGCAAAGGTTGAGGCGGGAAGGCTCAATTTAAATGATCATACCCGCACCTACAGTTTCATTTGTCCCTTCGTCTACGAAGATTACGCTGCCGGTAATGCGGTTCTTGCGGTAGGCATCGTAATAGAGCGGCTTGGTGGTCCGTATCACCACACGTGCGATATCGTTCATGCCGATCGTCTTGTCCTCTTCGTTGCGGTGGAGGGTGTTGATGTCCAGTTTGTACCGAATCTCCTTGACAATACAGCGCACCTCTTTGGTGGTATGAAGGACGGCATATTTGCCCCGGGGCTGCAGGGGCCGGTCTGAGAACCAGCAGACCATGATTTCCAGGTCTTGCTCCACTTCAGGCTGATTGTTTTCCCGCACAATCATATCGCCCCGGCTTAAATCCAGATCATCCTCCAGCAGGAGGGTCACTGACATCGGTGGATATGCCTCGTCGACTTCCCCGTCAAAGGTGTCAATCTTTTTGATTTTGCTGGTAAAACCTGAAGGCAGCAGCATTACATCATCTCCTTTTTTGAAGATGCCACCGGCGATGCGCCCGGCGTAGCCCCGGTAGTCGTGGTAGTCATCAGAGTTGGGGCGCACCACATACTGTACCGGGAAGCGGCAGTCAATGAAGTTGTGGTCGCTGCCGATGTGTACATTCTCCAGGTAATATAGCAGGGTAGAGCCGTCGTACCAGGGCGTATTTTCGGACTTGGTCACTACATTATCGCCCTTCAGCGCGGAGATGGGGATGAAGTGTACGTCATTGACATTCAGTTTGTAAGAAAATTCCTCGAAGTCCTGTTTGATTTTTTCATAGGTCTCCTCCGAATAGTCGACGAGATCCATCTTATTGATACACACGACAAGGTGCGGAATTTGCAGCAGGGATGCGATGAACGCATGCCGGCGGGTTTGTTCCAGTACGCCCCGGCGGGCATCAATGAGGATGAGTGCAACGTTAGCCGTAGAAGCCCCGGTCACCATATTCCGGGTGTATTGAATGTGGCCCGGCGTGTCCGCGATGATGAATTTGCGCTTGGGCGTTGAGAAATAGCGGTAGGCCACGTCGATGGTAATGCCCTGTTCGCGTTCCGCCTTGAGGCCATCCGTGAGGAGGGCCAGGTTAACGCCTTCTTCCCCCCGCCGTTCGCTGCTCTCGCGCACCGCATCATACTGATCCTCAAAAATTGACTTGCTATCGTACAGCAGCCGCCCGATGAGGGTCGACTTGCCGTCGTCTACACTGCCCGCTGTGGTGAACCGGAGCAGCTCCATATTATCGTAATTTTCCATTTTGCTTTTGTTTTTCCTTTGATTGATCGATTTGGGAGCTTAGAAGTAGCCTTGTTTTTTCCGGTCTTCCATGGCTGTTTCTGAGCGCTTATCGTCAGTCCGTCCGCCCCGCTCTGTTTTACGGGCAATGGAGACCTCCTTGATGATATCCTCAATGGTTTTGGCCTCAGATTCCCAGACGCCGGTGCAGGTCATGTCGCCAATTGTCCGGCAACGCACCATGCGGGTTTCCACTGCGGCAGCTTCTTCCGGGCGCTTGTGGATGTATTCGCAATCAGCGAGCAGGGTGCCTTCCCGGGCAAAAACGGGGCGCTCATGGGCAAAGTAAAGGCTGGGCAGCTCCACTTCTTCCATCGCCAGGTACATCCAGACATCGAGCTCTGTCCAGTTGCTGATGGGGAAGACGCGGAAGTGCTCCCCGTAGTTCTTCTTGCCGTTGAACAGGTTCCAGAGTTCCGGGCGCTGGTTTTTGGGGTCCCACTGCCCAAATTCGTCGCGGTGGGAGAAGAAGCGCTCTTTGGCACGGGCTTTCTCCTCGTCCCGGCGGGCACCGCCCAGGGCTGCATCGAATTTGCCTTTTTCCAGCTCTTCCAGCAGGACGTGTGTTTGCAGGTAGTTACGGCTGGCGTTGTATCCTTTCTCTTCCACAATAGCACCGCTGTCGATGGCCTCCTGCACAGAGCCAACAATCAGGCGGGCCCCCGTCTCTTCGACCAGCTTATCCCGGTATTCGATCGTTTCCGGGAAGTTGTGACCGGTATCTACATGCAACAGGGGAAAAGGAATATTCGCCGGATAAAAAGCCTTTCGGGCCAGATGCACCATCAAAATAGAATCCTTGCCCCCGGAAAACATGAGCACGGGCCGCTCAAACTGAGCAGCGACTTCGCGCATAATGAAGATGGATTCTGATTCCAGTTCTTTGAGGTGATTGAGATGATAACTCATAATATTAAGGTTATTCGCAATGATTGATCAGTGCTCCGGTTGCAGAGCGCCTGCGGTTATGCTTTAGGTAATTCAATATGTGGTTTCAGGAATTGGAAGACGGCCTCCACGCTTTCTTCCAGCGACTGCTTGTCGGTTTTGATTTCCAATGCCGGGTGGGGCGGTGGCTCGTAGGGCGCGTCAATGCCGGTAAAGCCTTTAATCTGCCCGGCTCTCGCTTTTTCGTAAAGCCCTTTGACATCGCGGGACTCGCAGACTTCCAGAGGGGCATTGATAAAAATCTCCAGGAAGTCTTCCGGCCCGATAATCTGACGGGCCATTTCCCGTATTTCCACGGTTGGGCTGATGAAAGAATTCAGCGTAATAATGCCACTGTCGAGGTACAGCCGGGCGATTTCCGCAATGCGGCGGATATTTTCCTGCCGGTCTTCCGGGCTGAAACTGAGGTTGTTATTAATGCCGCTGCGGATGTTGTCCCCATCGAGCACCTGCGCAAAGAAACCATTATTATAAAGGTAGCGTTCCAAATGCTGAGCAATGGTGCTTTTGCCCGAGCCGGACAAGCCGGTCAGCCATAGGACTTTACTCCGTTGGCCAAGCCTGAGCTCCCGGTCGCTGCGCTGCAGCAGGCGGTCGAAAATAGGGTGAATGTGTTCTGTCAAAACGGGTTCTTTTTGTGCCCGGGACAGCCACCGTAAAGGTGTTGTCTGGAATTGGCGAGTGCTTGTCAGTCTTTAGCTGATGTTGGCCGCCCCGGAATACGTTTAATAATTGACACACAAATGAATCGCAAAGAAATAGGTTTTTTACTATTTGCCCAAACCTTTGCCCGCTTGTGTCTGCCGCCCTCGCTTGTACCGGTGCAAATTTGATAAATTATTTTTAATCTATAGGATTTATAGGAAATTAAAATCACTTATGTCTTCTAACCATTTTGAAACCAATGCCATTCGCGGGCAGATGAAGCGAACAGAGCAACGGGAGCACAGCGCGCCACTTTTCCTGACTTCGAGCTTTGTTTTCCCCGGCCCGGAACAGATGGAGCTGGCTTTCCAGGGCGGTGCCGATGATAACATCTACAGCCGCTACAGCAACCCGAATACCGACGAGCTGATCCAAAAGGTCTGTGCAATGGAAGGTGCAGAGGATGGCTTTGCGCTGGCTTCCGGTATGTCAGCGGTATTCGCAAGTATGGCCGCTTTTTTAAAGGCGGGCGATCATGTGCTGGCATCCCGGGCAGTGTTTGGTTCCACCCATCAAATCCTTACTGAGCTACTGCCGCGCTGGGGCATTACGCATACTTACGTCGATCCACTTGATGTGGATAGTTGGGCGGCGCATCTGCAGCCCTCCACCAAGATGCTGGTTCTGGAAACGCCCTCCAACCCCGGCCTTCAGCTGATAGACCTTGAGGCAGCGGGCGATTTTGCGAAAGCGCATGGCCTGATTTTCAATGTTGACAATTGCTTTGCTACGCCTTATTTGCAGCAGCCCGGCCGGTACGGCGCCGGTCTCATTGTGCATTCCGCCACCAAATGGATGGACGGGCAGGGGAGAGTCCTCGGCGGTATCGTCGTGGGCAAGGCTGACCTTATCGAAGAGCTTCGGTTTTTTTGCCGGCATACGGGACCGGCTATGTCCCCCTTCAATGCCTGGATACTGTCGAAAAGCCTGGAAACCCTCAGTGTACGTATGGATCGGCACTGCACCAACGCCTTGGAAATGGCCAAATGGCTGGAAACGCGCCCGGAAGTGGAAAGGGTACATTATCCGCATCTGGAAAGCCACCCGCAGTACGCCCTGGCTAAAAGGCAGATGAAGTATGGAGGAGGTATCGTTGCCTTTGACCTGAAAGGAGGGCTGGAAGCTGGCCGGCAGTTTTTAAGCCGTATTCAGATGTGTTCCCTGTCTTCTAACCTGGGGGATACGCGCACTATCGTCACCCACCCGGCTACCACGACCCACTCGAAGCTTTCTGAGGCTGACCGGGCATCCGTAGGCATTGGACCAGGTATGATCCGGGTTTCTGTAGGGTTGGAGCATGTGGAGGATATCCGGCAGGACCTGGCGCAGGCACTGGAAGCGTAGCTTTTGGTCTACTTTTTTTGGGCTTGGGCAATAGTTCGCCTGTGCGGCTCGTTAATGCCGTGTTTAGTAAATGACGCCTGGCTTGTCTGTGCGTCTTAAACCTGACACCTCTAACAAACTAACGATTCTATTATGTCAACCACCAATCCAACGCCAAATCCATCCGGCTCAACGCCTAATCCCGGGCCTGGTAAGAAAGATGACGGGCAACAAAAGTTGAAAATTGCAGCGATTGCGACCATCGCAGTGCTGGCCATCGTATGTATTGTACTGGTGATTAGCCTGGTCAACAAAAACAACGCCAATGACAGCCTGACCTACGAGCTCAATGAATCGGAGCAGTTGAAGGCCGAACTGGAGAAGCAGTACTACGAGGCCCTTTCTGAGCTGGAAGAGATGCGCGGCAGCAATGAAGAGCTGAATGCACTCATCGAAGCCCAAAAGGCCGAGCTTAAAGAATCTAAAGACCGTATTGATGTCCTCCTCCGCGACAGCCGCCAACTGGCAGAAGCACGCAAGCAGATCAACAGCATGAATGCTAAAGTTGAGCAATACCTCGCCGAGATCAACCAATTGCGGCAGGAGAATGAAGAGCTTACAGAGCGGACCGCCGCCCTAAGCCAGGAGAACTATTCTCTGAACTCCAACCTCGACTCCGCCCGCATGCGCAATATGGAGTTGTCCTCCGCCCGTGCGGCACTGGTGAGCGAGAAGGAGGCTGTTGAAGCCGACCGGGCACGCCTGGCTAAAAAGGTGAATATCGCCTCCGTAGTCAAAGTGACTAACGTGGAAGCAGAGGGGCTGAAGGTCCGGGGCAATGGAAAGACGGCTTCCCGCCGGAGCGCCAAAAACGTAGATCAGCTACAGGTATGTTTCAATACCACTGCCAATCAGGTAGCGGAATCCGGTGTTGAGGAGTTTCTTATCCGCATCGTCAACCCACTCGGAGAGACGCTTGCAGTGGAATCTATGGGCTCTGGCGTTTTTGTCAACAACGCCAACGGGGAGCAAATCCGCTATACGATGATTAAGGAAGTGGACTATGACCGCGACGAGCAGCGCCTTTGCCTGACCTGGGCTCCGAATGAAGCTTTTCAGGAGGGTAACTACGAGGTGGAAATCTACAACAAAGGCTACCTCGCCGGCACAAGCAGCTTTCAGTTGAGATAGACTGCCCCTAAGCAGTAGAGCAAACTATACAACAGCGCCCGGGCATCCATTCGGGCGCTGTTTTTACTTGTGGGTAAGTGATTTTGAACAATACCCGGTGCAAATTGATTTTTACGTTTATATAATCTGAAAAAGCTTGTATGAGCGAAAAGAAGGAAAAATTCATCAACCCCATTGACCCGGACAAAATTGCGGAAAACCCGCACAACTTGCCCTATGCCCATACCGTTAGCGGTGTGGAGATCAAACCCATCGACAAAGGAAAGGTGAAGGGCCGGGCGGTCAAAGCCATGTATAAGCAGTCGGATATGCAACTGGAGCAAATCCGCAAGCAAATAGAGCTGCTGGCGCAACAGGCCAAGGGCATTCAGGACCGCATCTCCATATCCGAGCAAATCTATAATGCTCAAATGAATTTTGAGCCCCTGATCGGCTTCACTTACCACCTGTACGAGCGACGGGACGGCAGCGAGTATGTGCTCTCCATGGTCAGCCCGGAAGAGTGGGGCCCTAACCCGCCTTACCGCTTTGTAGCCACGGTGGAGCTGTTGGCAGACCATACCTGGGATGTTTTACGCAAGGCGGATGAAACGGCGGAGGACGAAGGGTAAGTTTCCCCTGACGTTCTTGCTGGTATTCGAGCCTTAAAAAAACACTTATGCGATTGTCGATACTAATGGTAGCCTGTTTATTCCTCGCGGGGGCTGTAGTCGAGTGGGAGGGGGACACTTCCCATGAGATGGGCGACCTGATCCGGAATCAGCCTGCTACTCATGAATTTGTTTTCCGGAACGTCAGTGGTGAGCCTGTGGTCATCGATAATGTCCGGACTTCCTGTGGCTGCACAGTACCGGAATGGGACGAAGTGCCCATCGCGCCGGATTCCACAGGCGTTATCGCTGTGACTTACGATGCCCGCGACCTGGGCTATTTCAAAAAGAAAGTCAAAGTCTACTTCAGCAATCAGCGGAAAGCGGAGGTGCTCTTCATTGAAGGTTGGGTGGAAGAACTTTAGTGTGTTTTCAACTGCCTGATCTGATCATATACTGCGATCCCCGCAGCCATGGCCACATTCATAGAGGTATTGACCCCGTACATGGGCAGGTGCATGGTTTGACGGCATAACTCCAGTATTTCCGGTGGGATACCATGGGCTTCCTGTCCGACCACCAAGACGGTTTCCGCCTGCGCTTCCACCTGCGTATAAGGCAGGCTTTGATCCGTGATTTCCAAACCCAAGAAAATATGGTCTTTGGCGAGCGCCTGAGCGCTTTTGAGGTCCAGCACGCTATGGGGTACATAGTCTAAGGTAGCCCGGGCAACCCGCTTCACTTTGCGGTGTTCCAGCAGCTCCGCCGGCCCGTAGAAGTAAAGGTGGGCCAGGCGTGCCGCATCAGCCAGGCGGAAAAGGCTGCCGATATTCCGTACATCGGTAATGCCTGCCAGGAGCAGGCTCAGGGGGTGCCGGTTGGAGCTAATATTTCGGATATAGGCATGCAAGTCCTCCGGGCGGTCATCGTAAAAGGTAGATTGTTTCGGCATAATCGCTGCATCAGTTGGTTCGGAAAGGTAAGGCTTCCTGATTGAAAATTAGGTTGGGCGATTGAAATTGGGCTTCTTAACTTTGGCACTACCACTTGGAAATACGCGTTCTTTTTTCAAGCAACACCGTCTCCATGAAAGCCCCGATATTAATTTTCCTCTTGTTTTTTTGTGGTTTACCTGGCTTCGGGCAGACCGATATTCAGGTGCTGGGCACCGACCGCCCTGAAACGGGTCAGCGAATAGTCTGGCACAACAACGCCTTCTACTTGCTGCTTCAGGTGCAAGCCGAGATTGGTGGGGAGAATGCCTTACTCCTAAAGCTGGATGCGAGTGGCAATATGCTTTGGGCCAGAGCAGTAGGCACGCCCGGTCGTGATCTTGTCAACGATCTGGCCCCTCATCAGGGTGGTGTCCTGGTCCTGGGCCGGATGGTGGAGCCTGGTAATCCCAATGTGATTGATGATGTTTTTCTGCATTATTTTGAATCCGATGGCACCATTGGCTGGAGCCGCTACTTTGGCCGTACCACCGGCGGGGACGATGAACATGCGG
>PR_CR_10_Liq_2_inCRDRAFT_1000102_pt1 | contig 25036 bp, 22 predicted proteins | sample PRCRCaboRojoPR_FD_10245 | JGI IMG/M metagenome (IMG submission 10245) | reverse complement strand
TCCGCCTGCCCTCTCGCCGAATCGAATCAGCCGTGAGGTGGCGACCGCGGCTTGGCGGTTGACCACCGCGATTTTGTAGTCGGGGTCGGCAATCATCTCTAGGAATGCATGCGCGTTGGGATAGCGTGCAATAAAAACGGTGTCCCAGTACTCTTCTTGCGGGCCTATCACCATGGTCTGGTAATCGCCGCGCCAGACGATTTCACCACCTACCCTCGCAAAAATAGGGCCGCTTGTCTTTCCGTAAAGCTGATAGGCGTCGGCACCACTGAGGTCTTTTCCAGCTTGGGCATGACCTTCGGGATATGCAGCTTGATCGCGAAAGCGCAGCATATTGAGCATGAGAATGGGTGTCTCGCGATCTAAGGCTTTAAACGCTGCAAACAGCTCGGGTGTCGGGTCTACATACTGATCATTATCAGACATGGGTCTCTTCAGGCCTCTCGTCACGGTCCATGGGTGCCACCATACGCGCTCAACTCTACCTTGATACGATAATCCGCGACCAAAATGACATGTAAAGGCACATCAGAGTCAACGAAGGTTTCCTTGCTAGGTTAGTGGTCTTGACCCTGTACCTTGGAGAAAAGTGATGATGAGTAAGCATCCCCCCATAGAGAACTTTATTGATGACGAGGAGAGGGAGCTCTACGAAGCAATAGAAGCTGAGGATTTTGCTCCCGGTGAAAGCATCGTCACCCCAGAGTTACTAGCGCAGATGAAGGCTGCTGCACGCAATACGCTGAACGAATCCAGCGAGAAAATCTCGATACGTATCGCGCAGAGTGACCTCGCTCGGGTGAAAGCGAGGGCGCTGCGTGAGGGTGTGCCCTACCAAACTTTAATTAAGGCGATTATTCATCAAGCCGTGAGGTAGACCTAAGAGACTGCGAACGGTCGTCCACATACCGCCTGAACTGGTTGCTAGAGATGCTCGAAGTTTGAGACTTAACGGCATAACCAGCTGTGAACGCTAGTTCAGCCGCGCACCATTATTGCCCGCTGGTAATTGCCTCAGCGTCAGCAAATCCCACTGAGCGGGTGCACCTAAGCGGATCGGCAGAATGCTAGTGCCGACACCTGAGCTCACCCAAAGCAATCGTTCATCGTCTTCATAAAGCCCGCAAGTTGCAGCCTTAGGTGCCTCTGAGGGAACCCACAATGGGCCTAGCCAACGCAGGCTGACTTGCCCGCAATGGGTGTGACCAGCAAGTACAATGCCGCTCATCATAGGCTGGAAAGCGCCGGCAGGATCGTGGGTGATCGACAGCTTGGCTAGCGATTTACAATGATCGGGAAATGGCGTGAATTGAAATTGTTGAGTGAATAGATCGCCGAGCCCCCGAATACACAATGTGCGACCCCCAGCCCCTGTTTCGATGACATCATTATGCAGTAGCGTTATCTTGGATCGGGTAAATTCAGCGCGCCAACGATCTGGCTCAGACCAAGTTTCATAATTACCCAACACAGCGAAGGTAGGAATTGCCGTCAGTGCCTCTAGTGTGGCTATTAGTCGAGTTCGATGTGCGCCGATATTGGTAATGTCTTTTGGATGTTGCGTGTAGTCCCCGAGTAACATGACAAGATCGGGTTTTTCGGCCATGACGTTACCGATCAGCGATTCGAGAGCTGCATAGTCCTCTTCAGTATCGTCTAGATGCAAGTCACTAAGTACAGCCACACGCAGGTTCTGATGTTGAGATGTACTCCATGCCTGGTCACCTGTTATGAGTGTTCGCGTTTGCATCACGGGTACGAGGTTGCGTTGATTGGCGTTGAACAAGAGAGCCGCGATAACCAGCGCTGTAGCGGCCGTGACAACAACAGCTATACCTTTTGTCATGGGTTTAACACTCTTGGGCTTAAGCAAGAAATAGGGGGTGACATTGAGTCCTCAAAAAACACATAAGTGGGTCTTTCCTGCGCGCTTTCGTGCGGGTGTTTATAGCTGGAAGTCCTCCAAATTGGCGTCTCAGCGACTGAGAGAAGCGGTTTCCGAGATCAAAAAAGTCGCTAAAAAAGACCCGGTTACTGCCGCTGATGGCGCGGTCAAGTTACTGGAAAAGCTCTGGCCCGCTCTAGAGCATATCGATAGCTCTAGCGGCGCGCTGGGTTCGGCCGTGAACAAAGCGCTCGATGCCCTTATTCCCATAATCGTCCACGCACCCGCTGAACCCAAGATACGCGATAACTGGCTGGAGCGCTTGTGGCAAGCTATGGAAGAGGACGGGGTCGATTACCTTGCCCCTGTTGGCGATCGTTGGGGCCAGTTGTGTGGCTCAGTGTACGTTGCCAATAAGTGGGCTGAAAACCTGTTGCCGACAGTGAGGGCATGTTGGACAGATCTAAACCCCGGCAATTACTTTTACGGCACAACCGCATGCTTATCGTGTTTGCTATCGGCCAGCCGCTACGAGGAGTTACTCGACTTACTAGCATTGTATGGGAGGCCCTTTTGGCACTATCGGCGCTATGGTGTCGATGCGCTACTGGCAATGGGCAAGAAATCAGCCGCTTTAGAGTACGCAAGGGCCTCTGAGGGCTTTACAAAACCAGACGCGGCGATTGATCGGGCCTGTGAGGACATCCTCATCTCGTCGGGTCTGCATCAAGAGGCCTATCGACGCTACGGCTTGAGCGCAGCCCAGGGGAACTCGTATCTTGCTAGGTACCGGGCAGTGTCCAAGCGATACCCAATGATTGCACCCACTGATATTCTTTCCGACCTGATCGCCACCACGCCCGGCGAGGAGGGCAAGTGGTTTGCGACCGCCAAAGAGCTGAAGCTGTTTGATTTTGCGTTACAACTAGCTGAGCGAAGCCCTTGCGAACCAAAGACACTGACTCGCGCAGCAAGAGATTTTGTTGAGATTGAACCGGTGTTTGCATTTGGTGCAGCGATGTCGGCACTTCGCTTCGCTGGTTGAGTCAGGGCTGGGGCTATGAGGTGACGGGTGCGGACGTGACGGAGGCCTTTGATATGGCCATCGCAGCTGCGGAGAACGCACAGATCGATGATCCGTCAAGCCAAATTCATAGGTTGATCAATCAATACAGTGGTGAAGGGGCTAGGTTTGTGAGGCAATGTTTGGCGCACAGACTCAGTATTCACTGAATAACTTGGCTAACGAGTAGCCGTTACCCACGAAACTGGGCATACCGGTTACTCGAATACAGACGCAACGGGGTCGATGAAATGAATGAGATTATTTGTCCGCACTGTCAGAAGGCGTTCAAGATTGATGAGGCCGGCTACTCTGATATTGTGAGTCAGGTACGCAACGCTGAATTTGAGCACGAGATCCACGAGCGCCTTGCTTTGGCCGAAAAGGACAAGCAGTCGGCTGTGCTGCTAGCCGAGCAGGCCGTTAAATCGGAGCTGGAAAAAGCTGCCGCCGAACAGGCGCGCCAAATCACTGAGCTAAAAGCAAAGCTTGAGGCCGGTGAGACCAGCAAGCAACTGGCGGTCACCGAAGCCCTAAAGGCCATTGAGCAAGAGCGGGACAAGTTACGCAACGACCTTCGAGAAGCGCAGCAGGCGAGAGAGGCCGCAGAGAGACTCGCCGAAGCGGAAAAACTGCGCGAGGTGCAGGCAGCATCAGCGGCGAAGGATGCGGATATTCAGAACCTGAAAAATCAGCTGTCGCAAATAACCATGGCCCAAGAATTAGCGGTGTCTAAGGCCGTCGCCCAGGTGGAGCAGGAACGCAGCGCGCTCAAGTCTCAGCTTGAGCAAGCGACGCTACAGGCGCAGCTACAAACCCAATCAATGAAAGAGCGNTACGAGCAGCAAATCAAAGATCGAGAAGATGAGCTTACGCGTTTCAAAGATATGAAGGCGAAGCTATCCACTAAAATGGTTGGGGAGACACTCGAGCAGCACTGCGAGGTGGAGTTCAATCGTATCCGTGCCACTGCCTTCCCCAGGGCGTATTTTGAGAAAGACAACGACGCCAGCACCGGTAGCAAGGGCGACTATATCTTCCGGGATGTAGACGATGCCGATACCGAGATTGTCTCGATCATGTTCGAGATGAAGAACGAGGCAGATACCACGACGACCAAGAAGAAGAACGAAGACTTCTTCAAAGAGCTGGACAAAGACCGCAACGAGAAGGGCTGTGAATACGCGGTGCTGGTCTCGCTGCTGGAGTCCGATAGTGAGCTATACAACTCTGGCATTGTGGATGTGTCTTACCGATATCCCAAGATGTACGTGATTCGGCCGCAGTTCTTCATCCCCATTATTACGCTGCTACGCAACGCTGCACTGAATGCCTTGAAGTACAAGCAAGAGTTGGCGCTGGTTCGCGCACAGAACATTGACGTCACCAACTTCGAAGCGGACTTGGATAAGTTTAAAACCGCCTTCGCCAAGAACTACGACCTGGCGTCACGCAAGTTCAACACGGCCATCGCCGAGATCGATAAGTCGATTGATCACCTCCAGAAAACCAAAGATGCACTGCTGAGCACAGACCGCAATCTACGTCTTGCCAATGACAAGGCGCAGGATGTGACCGTTAAAAAGCTGACCCGCAAGAATCCGACCATGAAGGCGGCTTTTGATGCACTTGAGGGTTAGGGGGACTGAGGTTTATGTGTACTCTGCCATTGGGCAAGCTGTCTGTTTGGTTCGTCTGTGCTATTGCGAGCGCGCTAAATGTGGGCAGGGTGTAGCTCGATTGCACTCGATTAGAGCATCTGGTCAGCGCTCGGTAAGAACAGCTTTAACTCTAACAAGCTGATATTTATCCAATTTGTAGTTTTGGCACGATAGAAGCTAACTGCTGAAGCAGCCCCATCCAAATTCATGCAAGGCAATGATGCCGACGAGTGACCCCATAAAGGTCACCCGTCGGTTTTTTTTTGATTTTTGTTTGCCTTGGTGTCTTGATCCCGCGCTTGGAAGTGCCCCCGTACTCCAGTGTCGCACTTGTGTTGGGACCTTTGTCCGTCGATTCGGACCCGTTGAAACGGACAACATCACCAAACCCCAAGAGGATGTTTATTATGGTTTTTTCCCACCGGATTCGACGCCCCATATCGGTAATAGCGATCGGTACTTTTGGTCCAATAGTGTTTGCAGCCACGCCAGCACTTGCTCAGAGCGACCTGCTCACTGAAGCATTTTCTACTGGTAAGGTGGCGCTGCGTATGCACGGGCGTGTTGAGCTTGTCGACGACGAGGCTAATACGTTAGACGATGCTTCCGGATTTACCCTGCGCACCTATCTAGGGTACGAGACAGGGGAGATCAGCCATTGGTCGGGACGCATCGCTGTCGAAAACGTGACGCATATTGTCGATGACTTCAATGTACCAGGTTACCCGTCTGAGGGTTATGACGTGATTGCCGATCCGAGCGGCACAGAAATTGACGAGGCATTTATCAAGTACACGGGATTTTCAGATACGACCCTAAAATATGGACGTCAGTACGTCACCTATCGGCCTGCACCACTACACCGTTTTATTGGTACTGTACCGTGGCGTCAGAACTGGCAGTCTATGGACGCTTTCACTATAGAGAATTCATCGATAAAAGGCCTCAAAGCCAGCTATGCTTACGTTTATAACGTCAATCGCATTTTTGGGGACAGCAATCCCAACCCTGGTCTCTCAAACGCTCCAATGAAGTCCCACCTTATCAATTTACAATATGCTGACTTGCCGTTCGGTACTCTAGAGGGATTCTACTATCGACTTGACTACGATAACGATGAGCTACCGGCGCCGTTTACTGATCGGGAAACTTTTGGTGCCAAGCTCCAAGGCAAGCGGTCTGTGTCCGAGGGCCTGTCGACGCAGTACTTGATCGAGGCTGCACACCAGCGCGCAATTGCGGAAAATCCGACCGCGTTTGATTCGGCAAATCAGTACCGCGTTGAGCTGGGTTTAAGTAAGGACCTCTCGGGCGGCTTGATCACCGGCATTATGGGTAAGGTAGGTTTCGAGGTTTTGGAAAGCGATAACGGCATCAGTTTTTCCACACCGTTGGCAACCGTTCACGCGTTCCAGGGGTGGGCTGATCGCTTCATTGGGTTTCCGGGTGCGGGGGTGAAGGATGCTTACGCAGTCGGAATTTTCAAGTTCCCAGGCAAGTTAACGCTGCTCACTAAGTTCCATGACTTCCAGCCCGATCAAGGCAGCTTCGAATATGGGCAAGAGTTTGATCTCCAACTCACTAAGAAGATAGGGAAGTTCACGGTAGCGTTTAAACATGCCAGCTTTTTTGGAAGTGATGACGTTGAGGCTGGCCCCACCGGTATTGACAAAACCGTGTCTTGGTTCTTTGTGAACTACGTCTTGTAGAATAGGTGCGGGCGATAACACCGAACCTTGACACATGTGCTCGTGTGAGCGGCGATGAGTGCGAGTGTTTACAGGTTGTTAAATGAGTAAGCTCAGACCCGCCCACGTGCTGGCTTGCCCTTACGTGAAGGGCGAACAGTATGTTGATGCTCACAGCCTGTGTTTCTAAGGCTAGTGACTGGGTAGAGTCTTTTTTAAACGCCGTCACAAGGCTGACAAGAAATCCGCTGCGTTGGGTTCCTTGCTTTCACATATCAACACAGCGCGAGGTAACCGCTGATGACGACTGGTCTGACCAATGCCGGTCCCTGATACCCTTGACGGAGTCCGAATCATCCTTGTGGATGATCATAATCGCCGGGCCGCTGCTACGGAGAGCCAGTTAGCGGCACTGGGCTGTAAGGTGCTTGCAGTCATCCCCACTGGGGCGGGTTTATTGCGTCAAATGTCACAGCATGAACCCGACGTCATCATTATCGCGCTGGATTCCCCAGATCGAGACGTATTGGAGAGCCTCAGTGTTGTTGCGAGCCATAACCCTCGGCCGGTAGCTATGTTTTCAGGGAAAGGAAATTCCTCTTTCATCAATGAAGCTATCCGTTCCGGTGTTTCTGCGTATCAAACCCAGGATATTTCTCCGGAGCTTGTGGAGGCGGCTATTCGCGTTGCCATAGCGCAGTTTGACGCCTTTACCAGCCTTAAATTGGAGTTGGTGGAGACGCAGCAGAAACTCGACGAGCGAAAGTGGATCGAGCGCGCCAAGGGCTTACTAATGGAGCGCGGTGAGGTATCCGAGCGGGAAGCCTTTACAGTGCTTCGGAAGGCTGCCATGGACAGAAACTGCACGCTAGCCGAGGCATCCAAGGCATACTTGGAGCTGTTGGAAAGGCAGCAGACGGGGGATTAATAATGACCATATCAACCACATTGCCCCCGGCTGAAAGGGCTTCTCTGAGGTTGGGTTTTCTCAAACTCACTGACAGCGCCCCTTTGATAATGGCTTATGAAATGGGCTTTTTTGATCAGTATGGGCTAGATGTTACGCTGCACAGAGAAGTTTCTTGGGCGAATTTACGCGACAAGCTTGTGGCTGGAGTCATCGATGCTGGGTCGCTACTAGCACCACTTCCCATTGTGACTACATTGGGTTTGGGTGGTATTCGCGAACCCTTGGTAACCGGCTTAGTGCTCAGTCTCAATGGCAACGCTATCACGATTTCGTCACAGCTTGCTGTTGAGCTGGACCTCAACATCGCCTCGGTTCATCCCGTTGTCGTTGCAACTTCGTTAGCGAAGTACATTAAAGCAACAGGACGTAGCATGACATTCGCTACGGTCCATACGTTTTCTTGTCACACGATGCTTTTAAGACATTGGCTTCAATTGGGAGGCCTGCTGGGCCGTGGTTTAGTGCGTATAGTGACGGTGCCGCCAGAGCAAATGGCGGACAGCCTTGCCAATGGGATCGTCGATGGTTATTGCGCCGGCGCACCTTGGAATACGGTTTCGGTGACTCGTGGTACGGGTGTTGTTGTCGCTACGGGCTATGACATTTGGAACAATGCTCCAGAAAAAGTGTTGGGCGTCACTGAAACGTGGCATTACTCAAATCCTAGTACGCACCTGAGGTTGCGAATGGCTTTAATGGAGGCGTGCGAATGGCTCGCGTCTTATGAGAACCGAGCCCGAGCAGCGGAGGTGTTGTCGAGGCCNGAATATCTAGATCTGCCAGTTCCGTCGTTGTGGCCTTCACTTACGGGAAACTATGTTTTTGCGCGCGGACAAGAGCCGGCACAGCAACCCCACTTTCATTTGTTTCATCGGTTTCAAGCTGGATTTCCATGGCACAGTGATGCCGAGTGGATGCTGTCACAGGTGGATGAGCTGGCTCCACCCAGTGTAGCTCGACTCAAAAATAGCAATGTGGTGTCGCAGGTATTCCGAACTGACTTATATCGAGAGGCATCAGATCAGCTGGGATGGGCGTGTCCTTCAACTGATCATCGTCCATTTGGTGTTCATGATGACCCATGGGAAGTCGAGCCGGGCATCGAATTGGGAGCAGATCGTCTGCTCAAACTCGCACAAGGTTAGTGCGCTATGTTTATGTTTGGGGCGAGAGAAAGCTCCGTCCAGTCGGGCTAAGATGCCCCTACTGGAATCAGAGTTGGATTAACTCACTGAATTTTCTCTACTTTCTAGTTTTGGCCCGAATCCTGTAACACCATAGTCAAGCGGTGGCTCCGCCGCGCTGCAATACACTATCGATATCACTCTCTCTGCGAGCAGCGAAGCTCTTCACCGCCACGGTTCATGTGGCGCGGGGAGCGTGCGATCTAGACTTAAAGAGAGAAACGATATGCCACTAGCCTTCACCGCTTTCCGCGACAAAATCAACCCATTACTTGCGGCCACATTTCTACTTACCGCGACTACGCTCGAGAGTGCTCAGGCACAATTGGGCGAGCCGGAGAAAGATGAATTGACCTTTGGGTTCATTAAGCTAACCGATATGGCCCCNATCGCGATTGCCTACGAAAACGGTTATTTCGAGGATGAGGGGCTTTACGTAGCCATTGAAGCTCAAGCCAACTGGAAGGTCCTACTCGATGGTGTCATTGACGGCCAGCTTGACGGTGCGCACATGCTCGCCGGTCAGCCGCTCGCTGCCACTATTGGTTATGGAACAGAGGCGCATATTGTGACGCCGTTTTCAATGGACCTAAATGGGAACGGGATTACGGTGTCAGAGGGTGTGTGGGCGGAGATGAAAAAGAATATACCCCACAGCGATGATAAGCCTATTCACCCCATTTCAGCCAATGCACTCAAGCCGGTGGTTAAGTCTTATAGGGACGCAGGGAAGCCTTTTAATATGGGCATGGTCTTCCCAGTTTCTACGCACAATTATGAATTGCGTTATTGGCTCGCCGCTGGAGGGATTCATCCCGGTTACTACGCCCCACACAAAGGTGATACCTCTGGTCAGATTCAGGCTGAGGCACTGCTTTCAGTAACCCCTCCTCCACAAATGCCGGCCACATTGGAGGCGGGCACCATCTATGGGTACTGTGTAGGTGAGCCTTGGAACCAGCAGGCGGTATTCAAGGGTATTGGTGTGCCTGTCATCACGGATTACGAAATTTGGAAAAACAATCCCGAAAAGGTTTTCGGAATGACAAAGGCGTTCACCGACGCTTACCCAAATACTACGATTCGAATTGTCAAAGCCTTGTTGCGTGCGGCCAAATGGCTTGATGAGAATGAAAATGGTAACCGCCATGAGGCTGTAGATATTTTATCCCGCCCCGAATACGTGGGGGCCGATCGTGAGGTCATTGCCAATTCAATGACCGGAACTTTCGAATACGAAAAGGGCGACAAACGCGAAGTACCCGACTTCAACGTTTTCTTTCGATACAACGCCACCTACCCCTATTACTCGGATGCGGTGTGGTATCTGACACAGATGCGTCGCTGGGGGCAAATTGCTGAGCCGAAGTCAGACGCCTGGTACCTCGAAACAGCTAAGAAAGTCTACGCGCCTCACATCTATCGAGCCGCAGCTGAATCACTTATCGAGGACGGCCTAATGAGTGCAAAAGACTTTGTCGATTTTGAATCAGAAACTGGCTTTAAACCCCCTCAGGGCGAATTCATCGATGGCTATGTGTTCGATGGCACCAAACCGAATGCTTACCTTGAACAGTTCCCCATTGGTCTGAAGGGGGACACGGTCCTCTAATCGCACCGTGGTGTGAATACCAATTCAGTGAACACATGAGGAGCGAAAGCATGTCAGTGACGGGGACGATGACCCAACCTGATCAGCGGTTTGAGCAGGCGTCTGGAAGACTGGGAAAGTTACTTCCAGTAAAAACCTTAGCCCCCTCGATCATCGGTTTGGTTGTTTTCTTACTTTTTTGGGCTACGGCCGCCGGGCGCATTGATACTTCGCTCGGTCAGTTTCCCGGGCCGGCGATGGTTTGGGAACAGGTGCAGGAACTTGCAAAAGAACACCGGAGGTCACGAGAAAAACAGGCAGCGTTTTACAAGCGCCAAGAGAAACGTAACGCGGCAAAGCTTGCCAAAGATCCCTCTGCAGAGGTCAAGATTCGTGCATACACGGGTCAGCCCACTTTCCTAGATCAGGTATTCACCAGCCTTTATACGGTGGCTGGAGGGTTTGGTCTCGCTACGCTTATTGCGGTGCCAGTAGGCATCATCTGCGGGCTCAATCGCGGCTTATTTCTGGCGTTGAATCCTATCATCCAGTTATTTAAGCCGGTTTCGCCCTTGGCATGGTTACCCCTTGTGACCATGGTCGTCAGCGCTACTTACGTTTCCGAAGATCCTTTTTTTGAGAAGTCATTCGTGAATTCAGCGATTACCGTGGCGTTGTGTTGCCTATGGCCAACATTGGTTAACACGATCGTCGGTGTTGTCAGCGTAGATAAAGATCTGATCAATGTCAGCCGGGTCATGGCTCTACCAACGAGTACGCATATCAGGAAAATTCTTGTGCCCGCAGCGGTGCCGATGATGTTTACCGGATTGCGTTTGTCACTGGCTACCGGCTGGATGGTGCTCATTGCTGCTGAGATGCTGGCTCAGAATCCTGGGCTGGGGAAATTCGTTTGGGATGAATTTCAGAACGGCAGCTCTCAATCACTCAGTCGCATCATGGTGGCGGTGCTCGCGATTGGCTTAATTGGCTTCGCATTGGATAAGTTGATGCTCTTACTACAACGCCGCGTGAGTTGGGACAAAAACGCAGTTTTGCGCTGATCCTGCAGGGAGGGAAATCATGGCAACAAGTTATCTTGAGCTGAGTCAAGTGGGCATCGAGTTTGACAGCAGACACGGGAAATTCCGTGCCCTCGACGACATCAACTTATCTTTGGACCGAGGTGAGTTTGTTTCACTGATCGGTCATTCAGGTTGTGGCAAGTCAACGGTTCTAAACATTGTCGCCGGTTTACATGAGGCGACTGAGGGTGGCGTTATTCTCGAGGGTAAAGAGGTGAATCGTCCTGGTCCCGATCGCGCCGTCGTATTTCAGAACCATTCGCTACTGCCCTGGCTGACCGTGTATGAAAATGTAGAACTGGCAGTTAATCGGGTTTTTAAGGGGCTTAAGAGTAAGTCTGAGCGTCGCGACTGGATTCTTCATAATTTGCGACGGGTGAACATGGAACACGCGCTCGACAAATTGCCAAGTGAAATTTCCGGGGGTATGAAGCAGCGCGTTGGTATCGCCCGCTGCCTGTCTATGGAGCCTAAGGTGCTGTTGATGGATGAGCCGTTCGGAGCTCTCGATGCCCTTACTCGTGCACAACTGCAGGACTCGCTGATGGCGATTCAGGCTGAGTTGGGGAATACGGTCATTATGATCACTCACGATGTGGATGAAGCTGTGCTGCTCTCTGATCGTATCATCATGATGAGCAACGGTCCGGCGGCCACGATCTCAAAGATTCTGCCGGTCAACCTTGATCGACCCAGAGATCGCTTGGCATTGGCTGAAGATCGGGAATTTGTACGACTACGCCACGCAGTGCTTGAATTTCTTTACGGTAATAAAAGTGAGCCAGTCACTCCGGCGGCAACGGCTTTGACTGATGATGCGGCGTTAGACAAACGAGAGAGCATAACGACTGAAAAAAAATATCGCGTGACGAGCGGTATGCGTCCACTCACTGCGATGGCCTAATCCATGTCAAAACCACTCGTGATTGTAGGCGCAGGAATGGCCGCAGCATATTTGGTCGCATCTTTACGGGCAAACAGCACCACTGCGGGTATCGCTTTCGATCGAAAAATAATACTGATCGGTGAAGAGCCGTTTGCTTGTTACAACCGGATTTTACTGTCAAGCGTTTTGGCTCAGCGTGCAGAGCTTGGTGATCTGGAAATGATCGAAGAGGGTGCTGATCTTGATGTGCGCACCGGGAGCCGAGTCGCCCAGATTGATGCGAGCGATTGCCAGGTTTGTCTCGAGTCAGGTGAGCGCATTGCTTATGGGGACTTGGTTTTGGCGACAGGATCTAGTGTCGCCATGCCAATACAAGACGCCGACAGTGTTAAAGGTGTTCTTGGCTTCAGAACCCTCGAAGATCTACGTGAACTGCAAATTAGCGCGCGCACTTCTGAGCGCGCTATCGTGGTTGGTGCAGGACTCTTGGGTTTGGAGGCTGCGTGGGGGCTAGTGGGGTTGGGCGTTGAGGTAACCGTTGTTCATCGACAACAGCACATTCTCAATCGACAACTCGATGCTGATGCTGCTGCCGTCTTACAAACTCGATTCGAAAAAGAAGGCGTTCAGTTCCAACTTGGTAGCGGTTTAGATGAGGTTTTAGTCAATGAGGGTCATGTGGCGGGTATCGCGACGCGGGATGGGTCTCAGATTGATGGTGATCTGTTAGTAATTGCAACAGGCATTCGGCCTAACGTGGGCCTGGCCGTTGAGGCTGGCCTTGAAGTAGACCGCGGTATTTTGGTGAATGGGTGGCTAGCAACAAGTCGACCTCACATCTATGCACTGGGGGAGTGTATTCAGGCGGGCGCTGATACGTTCGGGCATGTAGCGCCCATACGTGAACAGGCAGACATACTGGGCCGCCGGCTACTGGATATCGATACCAATCCTTTCTTGGTCAGCGCTTACCCAACGCAATTAAAGATCTCGGGTCTCGATGTGTTCTCGGCTGGCGATCTGGATGAGTGTGCCGAGACGATCACGCTTGCCAGCAGTAGTCAGCAAATTTATCGACGCCTATTTATCCGAGAAAACCAATTGGTCGGCGCCATTTTGCTCGGCAGCCGGCGCAACGCCAACATGCTGGTGGATCTTATTCGCGAAGGTGTTGATATCCGCCGGTTTCGTAATCAGCTCGCATTTGGAGCACTGACACCAGGCATCATCGCGGGCCTTTGATGCCGCGCCGTTTTGTTGTTGAGGAGAGCATAGTATGTCCGTATTAAAAGTAGTGGTGGTCGGCAACGGCATGGTCGGCCATCACTTCGTAACGACTTTGGCTAAAAAGGATCTCGATGTCGAAATTATCGTGTTGGGTGAAGAGCCACGAATAGCCTACGATCGAGTTCATCTTTCTGAAGTGTTCGCAGGCCGTGAAGCAAGCGACTTAGCACTAGCGAGTCTCGATACCTATGCTGAATTAGGTATAACCACTCGCCTGGGTGACCCGGTCGTTTCCCTCGACCGTGAAACTAAGGTTGTTGTTACGCAATCGGGTGCACGCTTTAACTACGACATGCTTGTGTTGGCAACAGGATCTTATCCCTTTGTTCCCCAAGTCCCTGGTGCAGATCACCCTCGCTGCCTCGAGTACCGTACAATTGAAGATCTCGAGGCTATTAAGTCGGCTGCATTGGGTAGTAAGCGCGGGGTTGTTGTTGGTGGGGGATTGTTAGGGCTTGAATGTGCCAACGCTCTACAAAATCTTGGTTTAGACACGCACGTTGTCGAGTTTGCCCCAGGTCTGATGAGTGTGCAGCTAGATGCCCCTGGTTCCCAGCAACTGCGCACAAGAATAGAAGGCCTGGGGATCACAGTTCATACCAGTAAAAACACAACAAACATAAAATCTGTTGGTTCAAAAAGCTTGCGGATGGAGTTCGCTGATGACTCTAGCCTTAATACCGACCTGATTGTTTTCTCGGCGGGTATCCGGCCTCGGGATGAGTTAGCGAAAGCGTCTGATTTAGTGACTGGTGAGCGCGGCGGTATCGTGATCAACGAACATTGCATCACCAGTGATCCAAGTATTTATGCTATCGGTGAATGTGCGCTTCATGAGGGTCGGGTCTACGGTCTTGTTGCCCCAGGGTATCGCATGGCCGAGACAGCTGCGGATCGAATTGCAGGGGGTAGTGCTTGTTTTACTGGTGCGGATATGAGCACTAAATTGAAGTTGTTGGGTGTTGATGTAGGCTCGATTGGTGATGCTCATGCGCAGACCGTGGGTGCGCAGGTTTGCGCCTTAAGTGACGAGCAAGCTGGCACCTACAAGAAAATCGTCATTTCATCTGATGGTAAAAAATTACTTGGCGCAGTGCTGATTGGTGACTGCGATAACTACGACACCCTGCTGCAATACCAACAAAACGGCATCGCACTACCAGACACTCCCGTTTCTCTCATTACTCCGGCTTCGGGTACACCGCTGCTGGCCGCAAATGCACTACCAAAAACAGCCACAATCTGTTCCTGCCACAATGTTACAAAAGGCTGCATTATCGATGCGATTGAAGCCGGTTGTGGTTCCCTTGCTGACGTTAAAGCTAACACAGCGGCAAGCACGGGCTGCGGCGGTTGCGCCACCATGCTCAAGTCACTGGTTGACGACGAGTTGGCCGCACGAGGCGTCGTCATTGATAAAAGCATTTGTGAGCATTTTCCCCATACGCGTCAGGAGCTGTTTCACATTGCCAAGATTAATAGCTTGCAGTCCTTCGAAGACATGATCACGCATGCGGGCACGGGTAAGGGCTGTGATATTTGTAAACCTGCTATAGCGTCAATTATGGCGTCTCTGTGGAATGACCATATCTTGAAGCCATCTCTTGTGAGTCAGCAAGACACCAACGATACCTTCATGGCGAATATGCAGAAGGACGGCACGTACTCGGTGGTGCCGAGGATACCGGGTGGTGAAATTACACCTGAAAAGCTAATCGTCCTTGGTGAAGTTGGTAAGAAATATGATCTTTACACAAAAATTACTGGCGCTCAGCGGGTAGATTTGTTTGGCGCCCAGTTGCACCAGCTTCCAGATATATGGCGCGAGTTAACGGACGCGGGCTTCGAAACGGGCCACGCTTATGGCAAAGCGCTGCGCACAGTGAAGTCCTGCGTCGGTAGCACCTGGTGTCGTTATGGCGTCCAGGACAGCGTGGGTATGGCTATCCTCATCGAGTCTCGTTACAAGGGGCTTCGAGCACCTCACAAGATTAAGTCGGCTGTCTCCGGGTGCACACGAGAATGTGCTGAAGCTCAATCGAAGGATTTTGGTGTTATCGCCACCGAAAATGGCTGGAATCTCTATGTTGGCGGTAATGGCGGTATGCGTCCGCGGCATGCCGATTTATTTGCTACCGACCTAGATGATGCAACGCTAATTCGCTACATCGATCGTTATCTAATGTTCTACGTCAGAACCGCTGATCGTTTGCAACGCACATCGACTTGGCTGGACTCTCTCGAGGGTGGCTTGGACTACCTTAAAGAGGTCGTCATTGATGACTCACTGGGCATTGCTGCCGAGCTGGAGGAACAAATGAGCCACTTGGTGAATACCTATCAATGCGAATGGAAGACAGCCCTGGGCGATCCTGAAATGCTCAAGCGCTTCCGTCGTTTTGTGAATTCGGATGGAAATGACAAGGGTGTCCAGTTTGTACGGGAGCGGGGGCAAAAGCGTCCGGCTCGTGATGATGAACGCGACGACGTTATCGCTGTTGCCAGCTAAGGATGAATGCATATGACCGGTGTTGAAACCAAGCCCAACTGGTATCGCCTCTGCTACGTAGACGATTTGGTTCCCCAGTCGGGCGTGTGTGCTCTGTTAGAGCGCGCGGGGGAGGAGGACCAGCAGATAGCTGTGTTTTACCTCCCCGAGGAGCGGGAACAACTATTTGCGTTAGGTAACTACGACCCAGTGGGCAAAGCCTTTGTATTGTCTAGAGGCATTGTTGGCGATCTACAAGGACACCTTGTTGTTGCCTCTCCCCTGTATAAGCAGCACTTCGACCTTAGGACGGGTCGGTGCCTGGAAGATCAATCGATCAGTGTGCCTGTTTATCAAGTTCGATTGGCTGATGATCGAGTTGAGATCTGTGCGTAGTGATGTAGGTGCTCTGACGACCTGTCCTTATTGTGGGGTTGGTTGCGGTGTTATTGCGGGGGAGCAGAAGAGCGGCTTCGTGGTTGCTGGTGATACCCATCATCCGGCTAATTTTGGTCGACTCTGTGTCAAGGGTGCCGCGCTTGCTGAGACATTGACTGACAACAATCGGTTGCTACTACCTGAACTCCGCGGTCAACCCACAACATGGGACACCGCCCTGACGACGGTGGCCGATGCATTTTCCGAGGCACGCAAAGCCTATGGTTCCCAGTCAATCGCGATGTACTTGTCCGGCCAGTTGTTAACCGAGGATTACTACGTCGCCAACAAACTCATGAAAGGTTTCTTGGGCAGCGCAAATGTCGATACCAATTCGAGATTGTGCATGGCATCCGCTGTAGCTGGTTACAAACGGGCTTTTGGTGAAGATGTGGTGCCTTGTAACTACGAGGACATCGACGACTGCGAGCTGCTCCTTTTTATAGGGTCTAACGCAGCTTGGACTCATCCGGTGCTTTACCAGCGCGCAGTTTTGAGTAAACGCGAAAAACCAAACAAGCGACTTGTCGTGATTGACGTTCGGCGTACCGCGACATGTGACAGTGCCGACGACGTGCTGCTGATTCGTCCGGGGTCCGATGGGTTTCTATTCGGCGGCCTGTTTATGTTCCTAATGCAAAATGGCCATAAAGATACGGATTGGGTGGTCAACCACACCGTTGGGCTTGACGCCGCATTGGCGTCAGTGTGTGAGTTGGATATTGCCACTGTCGCTCAGCATACAGGTNTANACGAGGCTGCTGTTCTGGCGTTTTACCGACAGTTTGCAAANAGTGAGCGGGTGCTGAGCTTCTATTCTCAGGGCNTCAATCAGTCAGCGTCGGGCACAGATAAATGCAATGCAATTATCAACTGTCATTTGTTAACTGGGCGTATTGGCCGGCCAGGTATGGGGCCTTTTTCTATTACCGGGCAGCCCAATGCCATGGGCGGCCGTGAGGTCGGTGGACTCGCCAATCAGTTGGCTGCGCACATGGACTTTCGGCCTGAGGATGTCGAGCGTGTGCAACGATTTTGGGGCGCCACCGATATGGCAACAGCACCCGGATATAAAGCTGTTGAGTTATTTGAGCGCGCAGCGGATGGCGAGATTAAAGCGCTCTGGATTATGGCGACCAATCCACTAGTAAGCTTGCCTAATTCTGCCTTGATAAAACGCGCACTGGAGCGAGTCGATTTTGTCGCAGTGTCGGATTGCACCCGGCGGACTGAAACAGCCGCATTCGCCGATGTTCTCCTCCCGGCTGAACCTTGGGGCGAAAAAGACGGAACAGTCACCAATTCAGAGCGGATGATTTCTCGGCAGCGACCTTTCCGTTCTCCCCAAGGCTCAGCCCTACCCGACTGGAGAATCATTGTCGAAGTTGCTCGCCGGATGGGGTTCGGTAGGTCATTTAGTTATAAGGGACCGGCGGAGATCTTTTGCGAGCACGCCGCATTATCGGGCTTTGAAAACGGTGGAGCACGCCTCTTTGACATTGGACGGCTCTCAGATTTGGATGAGTCAGCTTATAACGAACTGCAACCTCTACAGTGGCCATTCAAAGACTGCGGTGGCCCGATACGCCCTTTTGGGGACGGCGGTTTTTCAACACACGATGGGCGAGCAAACTTTGTTGCGCTGAAGCCCTACTTGCCCGCCGCGCTAGTGGGTACCGCTAGCGAACAGACGTTTATTCTGAATACTGGGCGTTTGCGAGATCAGTGGCACACCATGACACGAACAGGGCTATCGCCCCGACTCGCTAAACATCGTGACTTTATGAGTGTATGGATCAACCCACTGGATGCCCATCAAAGAGGTTTCGCTGAAGGTGCGCCAGTCGTTATTCGTAATGAGTGTGGGTCATTTTGCGCTCTACTAAAGACCGATCCGGGGGTTCCCGGTGGCGCGTGTTTTGCGCCAATCCACTGGAGTGGTTTGTTTTCAGGTAACGCGAAAGTCAGTCAAGTTATGGCCGGTATTACCGATCCGATCTCCGGCCAGCCCGAATCCAAAGTGGCACGAGTGTCATTGAATGCTGTACAGGTGGACAGTTGGGCTTGGGTCATTACGCGGCAACCCTTCTTCGACATTTGTTCTTCGATCGACGTGACTTATTGGTCAACGATTGCTGTCGAGGGCGGTTGGTTGACACAGGTTGCCGACGTTGTGACCCCCGGAGACTTATACAAAAAGCTGCTTGTAGTTAGCAAGCGAGCTGAAGCGGCTTTCTACGAAGATGAGCGAGAGCAGGATTATCGTGCTGTTGTGAGTGCCGATGAGAATGCAGAGATCATAGTTTTCGTTGCCAGCCGCCAGAACAGGTTACTACCTCAGCCGAGCATTAGTTCGCTTTTGTCGGATTGGAGCACATGCGATCTGATCACTTGGCTTGGCGGTGCCATTGGCGAGGTTCAAGAGGAAGGCGGCATCGTTTGTAGCTGTCACGAAGTAGGGGCATTGAGCATACAGCGGGCGATCCGTCAGGGGGTCGATAACGTTGAAGCGCTAGGCAGAGAGTTACGCTGCGGAACACAGTGCGGTTCCTGCATTCCTGAATTAAGAGCCTTACTTGCCGCGCACTCGACAAAAGTCGTGGCATGAATGTGTCGGGAGAGACAAAAGCATGAGTAGCAAGAGCGGCAAAGTTTTCTTGGTTGGAGCTGGCCCGGGAGATCCTGACTTATTAACGGTGAGGGCGATGAAAACCATCGAGTCGTGTGACCTGATTCTTTATGACCACTTAGTCAGTGAACTAATCCGCGAGCTTTTTCCTACCGGTACTCCAGCGATTTATGTTGGGAAATGTAAGGAACGCCATAGCATCGCACAGGAAGATCTCAACGAGTTGCTTGTGAAGTGGTCGCGCCAATCGAAATGCATAGCGCGCTTAAAAGGTGGAGATCCCTTTGTATTTGGTCGAGGCAGCGAGGAAATGCTCGCCCTGCGTTCGGCAGGTGTGGAAGTAGAGGTTATTCCTGGAATTACCTCAGCTTCCGGTTGCAGTACTTATGCGGGTTTCCCGCTGACCCATAGAGGTTTGGCGACCGGCTGTACATTAGTCACAGCACATACTCGAAACGGTGAGAACCCTAACTGGGGCGCGTTGGCCGCTCTTGATCACACCCTGGTTTTTTATATGGGTTTGACCAAGGCGCTAGATATATCGATGGGGTTATTAAAGGCAGGCATGTCTCAGGATACCCCAGTTGCTATTGTGGAGAATGGCTGTCGTGTCGATCAACGCACGCTTGTTAGTACCCTGTGTCACCTGCCGAGCACAGTTATCGAGGAGAACGTTAAGTCACCAGCCCTGATCGTCGTCGGAGACGTCGTTTCACTTCGTGACACGCTGATCTCATCGGGTCGTAGTTGGGCAGGTGATGATACAGACCTGATGACCGCTATCGGTCAATGAACGATGGGTTGCAGCGACGTTTTATTGTCAGTTTTTGTTTATTTCTAGTCTAAAAAAGCTTGTGAGATATCGGTGCGCTTTTCCCATGCTTGCACAAAAAGCGTGCGCAATATGTATCTTAGTAGGATCAAACCCGGGTCCACGAAACTTGCGTCGATCGAACCCATGATCAAATTACGGCGTCATTGCTCAGTTTCGCTACGGCGCTTGGTGACTTGGAAAAACTGGCATAGTTGATGCTTAAGAATATAGGGGGCTGAACGCTGTAATGCTACGCGAGCCAGCTCCTTGGGTGAATCCAACGGCGGAGTCACCCCGTCTGCGGTGATCCGATCACCGAGGTGGGTGGCCTCCGGCTGATAGACATTGAACCCTGTGCCACCTAACTGTAACGCCACTGTGCAACTCAATGTTGCTGAGGCGCTACGTCCCATCCGATCGGTTCTCAGTAGACGCCTCTGCTGCGCAAATATTGCGCCGTACCTCTTAACCGAAAGGAGACGCCATATGTCTTATATTGAACCGGCCCAGTTCGCTACCAAGATGGTTGATGCGGGTGAAGCCAAAGTCTTTATGTCCACAAAGGACACTCTCATTAGGGCATATATGGCTGGTGCCATTCTTGCTCTTGCGGCTGCGTTTGCAGTGTCTATTGCCGTTAATACCGGCAACTTCCTGATCGGAGCACTACTCTTCCCTGTTGGATTTTGCACCCTCTATCTATTGGGCTTCGATTTGCTTACGGGCGTGTTCACACTTGTGCCGTTAGCACTGATTGACAAGCGGCCGGGTGTTACTCTCGGTGGCATGCTGCGTAACTGGGGGTTGGTATTCATTGGCAACTTTGGCGGTGCGTTCACGGTCGCCATTTTCATGGCCATTATTTTCACTACCGGATTTAGTCACGAGCCTAATGCCATTGGTCAAAAGATAGGTGTTATTGGTGAGGCTCGGACGGTGGGATACGCAAATGCCGGCGCCGCTGGGATGCTCACTCTATTTGTGAGGGCGGTCATGTGTAACTGGATGGTGTCTACCGGAGTCGTTGCAGCAATGATGTCCAGTTCTGTGTCCGGGAAAATTATGGCCATGTGGATGCCGATCTTGGTCTTCTTCTACCTCGGTTTTGAGCACTCAATCGTCAACATGTTTTTGTTTCCCTCTGGTCTATTGCTTGGCGGTGACTTTACTGTGATGGATTACATCTTTTGGAATGAGTTGCCAACAGTTATTGGGAACTTGGTGGGAGGCCTAACATTTGTCGGTGCAATGATTTATTCCACGCACTACAAGACCTCGCCCTCGCGACGCCCAGCTTGATGAGCCACAAGGCGTTCTAGCGACGCTTTCATCTCGCTGTTTTTCAAAAATGATAAGCCGGTATTGATGCCGGCTCCCTTCATACACCGTCGAATGTGAATCTAAGTGCAAAGGAGACACCGATGTCATCAGATGTGATAACACCCATTATGGAGAAAGAAGACGTTACTGCCATGATCATCGCGCGTAAGCGTGAGCGAGGCCTAACCTGGGCTGCCATTGCCGAGGCGATATCGATGTCGCCGGTGTGGTCTCATTCGGCGGCTATGGGAATGCAAGCCATGCCAAGCGAAAAAGCCGCGGCGTTGGTCGAATTTCTGGACTTACCCCTTGAGGCTAAACTCGTTTTAGAAGAATCACCGACAAAGATCTGGGAGCAAACTGTGCCAACGGACCCATGCATTTATCGACTGTATGAGATCGTTGGCATCTACGGTCCCACCATAAAGGCGCTTATCCACGAAGAGTTTGGTGATGGCATTATGTCGGCCATTGATTTTGATATGAATATCACTCGACTGTCTAATCCAAAAGGTGACCGGGTTAAAATCGAGATGTCTGGCAAGTTCTTGAATTACAACGCTTGGTGATGGGCATGAAGAGCGGCACGCATCGTTGCCAGAGGCAGATAGTTATCTGCCTCTTTTCTTTTGTTGGATGGGAGTTTTACCGTTGCCGCCTACATTGCAAGTAGAGGTTGGGCAATATTCTGCGGCAGGAAGAAAAACCGTCAACCAAGACGCAATGGCCCTTCGTGTTGCCGAAGGCTTTGAGCAAGCGGTCAAAGGTACCGTGCTTGCTGTCGCTGACGGTATCAGCAGCAGTCCTCGCAGTCAGGTAGCCTCTGAGATCACCGTCACTACTCTGCTTGAGGATTACTATGCGACGCCACAGGCCTGGACGGTAAAAACATCGGTTCGTCGAGTGATTGAGTCGCTCAATAGCTGGTTATTCGCACAGAACCGCCACGCTCGCACATCAGACCTCAATCAGGGTTTAGTCTGTACGCTAACCGCACTGGTGCTTAAAGGCCATCACGCCCACATCTTTCATGTGGGTGACAGTCGTGTATCTCAGGTTTTGGGGACTAGCCTTGAGCCGCTGACGGATGACCATATCAGCTACATCTCAGAAGACCGCTTTTTGCTGGCGCGTGCTGTGGGTGCGCAGGCGCAGATTGAAATCGATTACCTTTGCATCGATATCAGGCCCGGCGATGTGTTTTTGCTAACGACCGATGGCGTTCACGAGCACATCACCGGCGTTGATGTAGCGGAAGCAGTGACACTTGCTAATTTAGATTTGGCGTGTAGGCAACTCGCGGAGAAAGCCCTTGCAGCCGGTAGTCCCGACAACGTTACCGCTCAAGTTGTGCGCGTTGTTGGCTTGCCTGACGAGATGCCCAAGGTGGCTGATCATGTTCTGCCTGTTCCAAATGACTTAGTGCCCGGTTCTAGCATTGATGGTTTAGAGATACTGAAGGAGCTTCATCATTCATCACGCAGTCGCATTTTGCTTGCTCGACAAGCTGATGGTGTCAGCGTCGTCATTAAGATGCCCGGTCTGGAGACCGGCCAAGACCCCGACTATCTTCAACGTTTTCTCTTCGAAGAGTGGGTGGCTCGCAAGGTTAACTCTAACCATTTGGTGAAGGCCGCTGCGGAGCGCACGCGCTCAGCCAGCTATGTGGCATTAGAATATGTTGAAGGCACGACTCTGAGACAGTGGATGCTAGATCATCCGCAGCCAGAACTTGAAACAGTACGAAAGATTATTGAGCAGTTGGTATCAGGGTTGCGAGCCTTGCATCGACTGGAAGTGATCCATCAAGACCTACGTCCTGAAAATGTGATGATCGATTCACATGGTGCCGTGAGGATTATTGACCTGGGATCTGTCGCCGTGCCCGGCCTTGAAGAAGCAATGCCAGGCTTGTTGGGTACCATGCCTGGTACATTTCAGTATACAGCGCCCGAATATCTTTCAGGCGAACCGATTACATGGCGCGCCGATCAATATTCTCTTGGCGTCATTGCTTACGAAATGCTAACGGGCGAACTGCCATACGGATCGCAGGTAGCCAAGGTACGTACACGTGCCGATCAGAAAAGACTGCGTTATAGGGACGCAGACAACAGCGATAACGGTATTCCTGAGTGGCTTAACTTCGCCCTCGCCACAGCCTGTCATCGGGACTCGTATCGTCGCTATGATGCGCTTTCCGAGTTTGTCGCTGACTTGCGGAAACCTAGTAGTCGTTTTAAGCCGCGATCGAAACGGCCACTGATGGAGTCGCACCCGGTCAAAGTATGGCAGGCCATAGCGTTTCTGCAGTTCTTAATTATCCTCTGGCTCTTAATGGCTGACTCAATGATGTAAGCCATGAACCGGGTAGTTTGCCGAAGAGACGTTGGTTGAGTGCCCGAGCTACCCACGGGTGGCGACGTTAAGTTCTGCCAACGGACCATTTAGATCGAATCGCTCGCCAGTTGGATATGTTGGATGCTGCGGTGATTGTTGAGGATCTGGATAAACCTGGCTGGGGGCTTCACCCACTTAAAGGGGATCGAAAGGGCGTGTGGGCATTGAAGGTCAACGGGCCATGACGGCAAACCTGGGGTCTTGGCGGCCCAAGAAAGCAGTGACTGAGGGGGTCTTGAAAACTTGCAAAGGTCAGGCCGCTTAGTGGCGAACTTTCAGTTCGAGCGGCCCGAGTTCGCGCTCGCATCTTTGCAAATCTAAGGTCGAGAGGTCCACAGGGCGCTTCTCTAGGTTGTTTGATGAGAACAATGAACCCTAGGGTCCGATGGCTCTCACGGTTTCCTGCAGAGCCATTTTTATCTGCTCAAACTCCGAACGCCGGGTCCTACGGCAGCTTTTGGCTCGAGGGCATCATCGATAAAGCGCTCGACGTCCACCAACAAACGACTGATCGGTGTCGATACAACCGCCGCTCCGTCTATCGCGAATAGTTCATCGGTGAACCAATCCGTGAGTCGGCTTAGTTCAGCGTCGACAGCGGGTAGGTTGGTATACGTAGACCGCTCTGAGGCTGGAATGGTCGTGCCCGCATGGGGAGTGTGGATGACGAGTGATAGCTCTTCATGTTGATGCGTCATGTGGGCACCCCCGGATTGTATGGCAAGTNGTACACCTTAGATCAGCAGGTTATCTCCAATCGATACNACCCTCACGTTGAGCCCGATCGACAAGCAGGCTGCCTCAAAGTTTTCGGGATCACCGACTTGTACCGCCGCAAACATATGACCGGGCCACTCGCCTTCAATGAGCATGATGTCGACGCCACGGAAGTCGTAATTTTGCAGCAGGTGGTAGCCCACCCAGTACTCTGAGTTGGTGATGAGCTCTTCGGAGGTTAGAAAGTCAAATGGTGCTGTGTCGGTGAAATCAAAAGTGAAGTCTTCTTCGTGCTCTTCACCGTTGAACTCGGCTAGCGCATCCATCAGCCCGGCTTGACTCGGATTTGTCAGGCCGTATCGGTCACTCAAAAATTCCGCCCAAGTTGGGAAGTCGCACTCTGAGTAGTCGAATTTGGGGTCGTAGATGTAGCCGCTGTCACAGATGGCAATCTCGAAATAGCCATCGTCAATGGGTCGCTCCTTCACTTCGGTGGGTAGCAGGGCTGCAAGTGTTGGGTTCGCCAGTGTGGTGGCCGCGATGGATTGTGTGGCCAGCTTAATGAACCGGCGTCGTGATAATTCACTCATGGTGCGTCTCCGTGTGGGTGTCGAGTGCCGCTAATAACTAAACGCCTTCCCTCGATGAATCAGATATTTATACTAAACACTTGTACTGTCAATATTAGATGTCTATATTTGGACCATGGATGACACATACCAACAATTCAATCTCGACACGCTGAGCCAGCTCACCGATATCCCGGTGCGCACCATTCGCTACTACATTCAGTCGGGCCTCATCTCCAAACCGAAGGGCGTTGGGCGCGGTGCCCACTACGATAGCGGTCACCTAGACCAGTTATTGGAGATTAAGAAGTGGCAGGCAGCCGGTCTGTCGCTGGCCCGCATTCAGGAATTACTCGANGGC
>PR_CR_10_Liq_2_inCRDRAFT_1000101_pt1 | contig 25095 bp, 19 predicted proteins | sample PRCRCaboRojoPR_FD_10245 | JGI IMG/M metagenome (IMG submission 10245) | reverse complement strand
CACTTTTGCCAAGGGTGTAGACCGGGGAGTGCTCGCAAAACAGCAGATAGTGTGACTGTGGAATCTCCGGCTGATCAGCTTTGCGCAGAGACCGGTTGTGAAGTTTGCGCCCGACAACTTCCTGCAAGCGCGCTTCCTGTAGGTCCCACGCTTCCTGATAGCGGATGCGTCCCAAGTCTTGAAATACAACTTTCTGCATGCTTTTCAAAATGTGCCGCAAAGGTAACGGGATTAGGGTATAAATCAAGTTTTTTGGGGCATTATTCTGATATTTAATCCTTTACATCTCTGCAGGTGGGTATCTTTGAACCTAAATTGCCCATGGGTACGTCAGGGAAACGATTGCTATTTTCATCTTAAGCTTAGTCTCTGACACTTGTAAAATGTAAAAAGACACTTATGCCACATTTGAAAATCACCGCAATCTTTCTTTTCCTATCCATTTCTATTGCCTATGGTCAGGATAACGATCTCCATCAGCAACTCCATCAAATGGCCAAAGGGTATCAGTCTGTATTTGGCTTTTCCGGGAATATTAAAGTGGTACAGGGCGGCAAGGAGATCTTTGAACAAAGCTATGGCCTGGCCAATCGAAGCTTCGGTATTGAAAATACGCCCCAAACCCGGTTTTCCATCAACTCCATTTCCAAAACCTTCACAGCGACTGCGATACTAATGCTGGCCAGGGACCAGAAAATTGACCTGCAGGTGCCCATCAAGGCCTACCTGCCTGAGCTCAATGCCCCGTGGAAAGATACCGTCACTGTGCACCACCTGTTGTCTCACACCTCAGGTTTGCCCAGGGAGTCAGGTATTCAGGCCTGCGATGAGCTCTCCTTTATGGAACAACTTAACCTGGTGGAATCCAAGTCGCTGCTTTTTTCTCCGGGCAAGCGTTTTGAATATTCGAACTGCGGGCTAATCCTGCTTGGTGCCATTCTGGAAAAAGTAAGCAACCGGCCCTATGGGGATTTCATACAGCAGGAAATCATTGAGCCGCTCGGCCTAACCAACACCGGCTGCTATCAGGGAAGGAATGTTGTGGCACGTCAGGCAGTCCCCTACCGCTTCTCTGCCAAGGGGCTTGAGACTGCCCAGAGGAGTAAACACTTCGGGGATAATGCCGGGGGCGGGCTCTACTCTACTGCCGGAGACCTTTACAAGTATGTGCTTGGGCTCGAGGCCCAAAAGCTGTTGCCGGAAACTTATACTGCGCTGTTGTTTCAGCCACATGTGCAAAGCGGTGAAACGGACTTTGAAGGGTATGCCTGGAGTATTAAAAAATTCGGAGGGGAAAAAATCCACTTTGCAGCAGGCAGCGGCTATGGCACTAAGAGTGTCATCATTCGAATGCCGGATTCCGGCAATTATATTGGTATTACTTCTAATTGGGGCAACACGCCTATTCTTCAATTGCTCAGAGACTTGTATCTTACCCTTATCGGAGCGGAAGCCGCCCCGCCGGCAGAAAATGTGCTGGCCAACCCCAAAGATTACGCTACGCGGATGGGCGAATATAAATTTGATCAGGAACAACTGACCAGGCACCTGGGCATGGACCGAGCGGTCATCCGGTTGCACGCTTTCGAAGGCAAATTGTTCCTGAACGACGAACTGCTGGCCGAAAAAGAAGGTACCCTGATGCTAACTTATACGAACGAGCTTCGTATACAATTTGAAGGCTCCAAAATGATCATTAACATCAATGGGAATATCATGGAGGGGCAAAAACTGCAAAAATGATTTACCCAGCTTTGAATACAGCAACTGTATCATCTGATAAAAACCACTGATAATATGCGAACCTATCTGCTTACCCCCTGCCTTATTCTTCTCAGCTGCCTGAATCTCCTTGCGCAGCCTGCTCCGGATTTCAGCATCACAGATAGCGAAGGAAACAGCCATCAGCTCTACGCGGATTATCTCAATCAGGGGAAAACGGTGGTGCTCAAACTGTTTTTCACTTCCTGCCCGCCCTGTAATGCCATCGCCAGTTCTATAGAGCAGCTAAACCAGGAATGGGGCGGTGGCAATAACGATGTGGTATTCATTAGCCTGAGCATACTGAGCAATGACACCGACAACCTGGTCAACAATTACAAAGCCAACCACGGCATTACCTATCCCGGCGCAAGCCCGGCGGGCGGCAGCCTGGCAGCCACCGCTCCCTACCAAAATGGCACCTATGGCTTTTTTCTGGGTACCCCCACTTTTGTAGTCATCGCGCCCGATGGCACCGTCGATTATGACCCCAGGGGCCCGAACCAGGCAGCCACCATTATGGAAGTGGATGCGGCCATTGAGGCAACAGGTGCTCAGCGCCCCTTGGTCAGCCTGGCGAATACCGGGAGCGCTGTGGACCCCCAAAATGACGGCGTAGCCGGGATGTCGCTGGAAATAGTAGAGTTGGACTCTATGGTAGCGCAGACCAACAGTACCGGTTCCTACAGCTTTAACCTGCAGGTCATGCCAGGGCAATCCTACACCGTCCGGGCCACAAAAAACATCAACCCGACCAATGGCGTAAGCACCCTCGATCTAATCTTACTGAGCCAGCATATCCTGGGCGTGCAACCGATTACCGACCCCGAGCGCCTCCTCGCCGCAGATGCCAACCGCAGCGGAGGGGTCAGCCTTCTTGATCAAATCCGCATCCGAAAACTGATCCTGAGCATTGATAGTGACTTTGGAGAACAACCATCCTGGATTGTTATTCCTGCAGATTATGACTTTCAAAATCCGGAAGCCCCGTTTGATGAAGTGTATAACGGCAACCTCAACCAGGCCATACTTACCCCGGGCAGCCTGCAGTCCCTGCAATGGAAAGCCATTAAAGTTGGCGATCTCAACCTGGACGCTAACCCCCGGGATTAAGCAGTAGAAATAGTATGACTATTTGATGACGCAGTGTTGAGGAAGTTACATTTTGAGAATTCAGCCCGGCGAGTATCTTTGTAGGAAAAATTAAGCATGAAAATCCAACTCTTTGGACTCCTCGCCGCCCTGTTGCTACTTTCCGCCTGCGGTAGCGATGCTGGTTCCACTGATCAAACCACTCAGGAAGACACCGCTGCTCCGGCTGCTGATACTCTGCGCTATGAGCAGGAAGCCAACCTGAAAAACCTCCGCCAACTCACCTTTGGAGGCGATAACGCTGAGGCTTACTTTAGTTTCGATAATTCCAAGCTTGTCTTTCAGGCAGCCAGTGAGGCATGGGACGCCCCCTGCGACCAAATCTTCTACATGCCCCTGACCGGCTTCAGCGGCGAGCGCCCTCCTATGCTCAGCACGGGTAAGGGTCGGACAACCTGCTCTTATTTCATGCCTGGCGATACCACCATTCTCTACGCCTCCACCCACCTCGGAGGGGACGAATGTCCGGAGACGCCCCCTGTTGTAAATGGCAAGTACGTTTGGCCGATTTACGAAAGCTACGACATCTTTGTAGCGGACCTGGAGGGCAATATTAAGCAGCAGCTGACGGATCATCCCGGTTACGACGCTGAAGCAACGCTGAGTCCCGATGGGTCCAAAATTGTCTTCACGTCCACACGGTCAGGCGATCTGGAGCTTTGGACTATGAACACAGATGGCTCTGAGCTGAAACAGGTAACAGACGAACTCGGTTACGATGGTGGTGCGTTCTTCTCTCCGGATGGGACCAAACTCATCTTCCGGGCTTCACGTCCAAAAACAGAAGAAGAGCAGGCCACGTACAAAGCGCTACTGGCACAGGGCGTGGTGCAGCCGACTGAAATGGAAATTTTCGTGTGCAACGTTGATGGCTCAGACCTGCAGCAGATTACCAACCTCGGTGGTGCCAACTGGGCCCCTTACTTCCACCCTTCCGGTGAAAAACTGTTGTTCTCAACCAATCACCATGTAGAAGGCGGGCGGCAGTTCAACATCTTTTCCATCAATCTCGATGGCACCGGGCTCAAGCAGGTGACGTTCGACAAGACCTTCGATGCCTTCCCAATGTTTTCCTACGATGGCAAATACCTGGTCTTCTCTTCCAACCGCAATAATGGTGGCACCCGCGACACCAATGTGTTCCTTGCGGAGTGGCAGGATTAATAAAGGCAGCCTTTCTGTAGTTTTGGAAAGCCGGTATATCCTTTCGGGGTTATATACCGGCTTTCCCGTTTTAAATCTTAATTTTAGGGCCTGAAACGGACCCTATGAAATACCTATTGACCCTGTTTGCTGCATTACTGGTTGTACCTTCGCTTTTTGGGCAAAACGGCACGCCTCCCCCTGCTGGCGCCCGGGGCATTGGCATGGGCTTTACAGGCTTAACATTCCACGATGTCCACGCGGTATTCAGTAACGCCGCTGGTATTGCAAAAATTGATCGTACTTCTGTGGCTGCCTTTGGGGAACAGCGGTTTCTACTCGAAGAATTGGGAGCCTATTCCTTTGCAGTAGCTTTACCTACCAATGCGGGCAATTTCGGGCTTGGCGTGCAGCACTTTGGGTTTGAAGGCTATAACGAGCAGCGTATCGGCTTCGCCTATGCCCGGCCATTGGCTGAAAACCTGTCTATCGGAGGGCAGTTTTTAGCCCTGAATACTCAGATTGAAGAATACGGCAGCCGGTTGGCTTTGACCTTCGCCCTTGGATTGCAGTATCAGGCATTGCCACAGCTGGAATTGGCTGCCCATATCAACAGCCCGGCGAGGGTGGAAGAAGCCAATGAAGCCTTTCTGCCTACCGTTCTCAGTGTTGGCGCACGGTATACGCCTTCCGGGCAGGTATCCATTTTAGTGGAAGCAGAAAAAGACATCGACTACCCGGTCCGCACTAAAATCGGTATTGAATACCAGGTTGCCGACCCTTTTTACCTGCGGTTTGGCGTGGCTACACACCCGGCAACCGTGACAATGGGCATTGGGTACCAAATAGCAGACCGGCTTTGGTTTGATGTCGCTTCCGGTTACCACGAAATCCTCGGCTTCTCACCCGCCGGGGGCATTCACTATCAATTCTAAAAAACGCTATTGTTTTGAATATACTCATCGTTGCTGCCACGCCATTTGAAATCGCTGCTCTCCGTGCTCACCTGCAAGCTGCATTTGTACAGACGGCTGAGCACCAATTTCAAAAAGGAGATGTCAAAGTAGCTCTTTTAATTACCGGAGTGGGCTTGCCGCTTACGGGATATGCACTGGGGCGGGTCCTGGCACTGGAGGAATGGAACCTCGTTATCAATGCGGGTATTGCAGGCGCTCTGTCTGCTAAGTTCAGTCCGGGCAGTGTGGTGCAGGTGGTAACAGAACGCTTTGCGGACCTGGGAGTGGAAGAAGCGGACGGGCGCTTTACCTCCGTCCATGAAATGGGGCTCATTGAAAAGGGGCAGGCACCCTTTGACGAGGAGGGCAAACTGCACAATCAGCACGCACAGGGGTTCGGCTTTCTGCCTCAGGCACATGGTATTAGCGTCAACCGGGTGCACGGGACAGCGGCTTCCATTGAGCAATTGAAGCATAAATATCCGGACGCAGAGATCGAGTCGATGGAAGGCGCGGCATTTTTCTACGCTTGTCTGATGGAGAAGGTGCCTTTTTTGGAAATCCGGTCCGTTTCCAACTTTGTGGAGCCCCGCAACCGGGACAACTGGAAAGTGGAAGAAGCACTATCCGCATTGAATAAAACACTCATCGAACTGCTGCAATCACTTTTTGCCAGTTATTAGCCATTCACTGCCTTTAAAATCCGAAGTTTGCCACTCATGTCCTGCTTGAGCTCAGCCGCTGTAAAGCCTTGGTTTTCAACGATCCTGAGCACATCAGCTCCATTAAACTCATTGAGTTCATAATAGATCATGCCGCCCGGGGAAAGATGAGCCTTCGCAAAACGGGCAATGGCATCGTAAAAGATCAACGCGTCTTCGGTGGCGGTGAATAATGCCAGGTGCGGTTCGTGCTTAAGTACGTGTTGGGGCATCAGCCGGGCTTCTGAGGGAGGGATGTAGGGCGGGTTGCTGACGATGATTTCATAAACGGGAAATTGGAGCCAGCTTTCTTCGGCCAGGATATCGGCCTGCATGAAATTGACGACCGTTCCCAACTGAGTTGCATTAAGGTTTGCGATCTTCAGTGCATGCTTACTGACATCCAGCCCGGTAACGGACCAATTTGGACGATGATGCTTAAGGGTGAGTGGAATGCAACCCGTACCCGTACCAATATCCAAAGCAGAAAAGCCGCGCCCCACAGGATGGTCCTGCAAGATTTCGTAGACCAGTTCTTCTGTTTCCGCTCTGGGTATAAGCGTATCCGGAGTCACCCTGAACTTCAGCCCGTAAAAATCAGCCTGACCGAGGACGTACTGCAAAGGCTCGCCGTTGATTAGTCTTCGTGAGATATCCTGAAGCTTTGATGTTTGCTCCGGTGGCAGGTCATTTTCCCGGTTCAGGTTACGGACCCCGAAAGCGTCTTCGAAAACCAAACGGGCGATGTTGCGGGCCTCCCGTTCATCGTAGGCTGCTGTCAACTGATGGACAAGCCCGCGGTAAGCATGGGCAATTTTCATTGCACAAAGGTAAGGATAAATGTAGAGCCCAGCCCCGGGTCGCTTTGCACTTCAATAGAACCACCGAGCGCTTCCACCTGATGCTTGGTCATAAAGAGGCCCAGCCCTTCTCCCCGGCTGTCCTGATGCAGGCGCCCGCCCAGTTTGAAGATTTTATCGCCATAACGGTCCAGGTCAATGCCGATACCATAATCTCTGACCCGTACTACGATCCGATCCCCCTCCTGCCCGCCAATAATGTCAACGGTTTTTTTCCGCTTGGTGGTGCCGTATTTGATAGCATTGGTGACCAGGTTGTGAAAGATACTATCCAGGTAGGCCGGTACAGATTGGACATACAAATCTTCAGGCACCCCCACCAGAAACTGAATGCCTTCCCGGAAAATCGCTTCGTTGTTGAGTTCAATCACCCGGGTGATCGTCTCCAGCAGATTGCAGGGCACCCAGGTGGTCATGTCAAGGCTCTGCTCAAAGTTCAGCAGCTCATTAACATTGGAAATAGTGTTGTTGAGCCGGTGCACCGTCAGTTCCATCATGTTTAAGTACTCCTCATTGGATGGCTCCGACCGGATCATTTCCAACAGCCCCATAATGTTAGCTACGGATGACCGTATATTGTGTGACACCATAAAGGAAAAATCCTTAAGCCTTTTGTTTTGGTTGGTTGCGGTACGTAGAAGTTCCTGGTGCTCTTCGGCTGCCATTCTTTGCTCCGTGACATCCTCAAAAATCCCGTACCATACCACACCACCATCTTCTTTGAGTTCTGGCCGAGACAATAGCCTGTTCCAACGGTGCTGACCAGGCTCCGCTGATTTGACGCGGTATTCCATATTCAGCTCGGTCATATCACCTTTAGAGGCATTAACAACTGCAGCTTTCAGCCGATCCACGTCGTCTTCATGAACGGCTTCAAAGCCCGGTTCTGCAGACTCCCTTAGTAGTTCGGGCGTCAGGGTGTAATGCAGGCGGTTGATTTCCCGGCTGATGTATGGAAAGTACAATTTACCTTCCGGCGTCAATTCCATTTGAAATACTGCACCCGGTACATTCTGCATCAGCTTATCCAGTTGCTCTTTATGCTGTTTGATGCTTTCCTGATGTGCTTTTTCCTCAGAGATATCCTCCGCAGTGGCAATAACGCCTACGGTTTGTCCATCTTCATTGATGATAGGGCTGTCGATGATTTTGACTGGGAATATACGCCCTGATTTGTCTTTATGGGTTTGCTCGCCGCTCCACTGCTTACCAGCCATCAATGCTGCTCTGGCCGCTTGCATGTCATCTGGGTTTTCCTCATGCACAGTAATGCTGATATGCTGTCCGAGCATTTCCTCACGGCTGTAGCCATAGATGCTTTCGGCGGCTTTATTCCAGTAATTTACTACCCCATTCAAATCGAATGCAACTGCAGCCTGTCCGATGGTATCCAACAGCCGGCTTTTGAATTCCACTTCCTTTTGCAGCTTTTTGTGAAGGCTCAGGTCGTAGCCAATGCAAAGCACCTGTACAGGCGTCCCGGTTTCATTTACAACGGCTGCAAATTCCCAGAAAGAAACCAAACTATCCATACCTGGACCTGATGGTTTGCGCAATTTGCCAATCACGCTTTTGTCCGGATTAGACAGACATTCCTGTACCATAGCCAAACAGGCAGCCCGGTCTTCACTGACAATAGAAAGCATGGAATCTTTACCTATCGCCTTTACCGGATCCACATTAAATTTTTTGCAAAACCAATTATTGAGGTAGGTATACTTTCCCTGCAGATCTGTAGCAACGATGTAGATACTGTCGCTTTCCAATACTTTTGCCGCTATAGCGTCGACTAAAACCTGCTCTTCTAACATTTTGGTGCATATTTGCGGGAAAGAGGAACCCAACGGCGTGCAAACTTATCCGTTTCGATTTAAATGCAATATAATTTAGTTTTTCTAATTTCCGGAAACATTTGCTTATGCAAAAAGTAGCTGCCTACAGCCTGGTTGCGGTGATCCTGACTGCCGCGACGCTCTTGTATTTGGGGCATCCGGTGTTGAATCGGCCTGGCCCATTTGCTATTCCTGCCGGCAATATAATTACCTGGGGCGCACTGATCGCACTACCATTGGCCCAACTGCTTGGCCTTTTCAATAAAGACAAACGGGATTCCGACCCGCGTATCGGCATTTTTTATATCGGTGCCCTGGGTTCACTAGCCCTTAGTGCGTTGTGGGGCGTACTAAGTTACGGGCTGGCAGGCAACTGGAATTTCAATTTTCATTCAGGAGCGGAATCCTTTGTTGGCAGTCCTGAAGCGGCTGATTTTTTCTTCTACCTGACTGCTGTGACCGCTATTCTTCCCTTTCTGATACTGATATTGTTTTTGATCTACAAGGCTTTGTAATCATTCTCCTGGCGGTACCAACGCAGCCTTTTGGCGAAAGCGTTGCGTGAGTACACCAGAGAATGGCGAAAACAGTACCGCGAGAAGTAGGAAAACACCCGAGGTGACAGCCATAGCCCCCGCCACAGACCCATCAATCCATACAGCAAGGTAGTATCCGCTTACCGCGATGAGTATACCCAGCCCAACGGTGAGCAGCAGCATATGGTGCAGTTTTTCCGTAAGCAGGTAGGCGGTCGCAGGAGGTACAATCAGAAAGGCAACCACAAGAATAGCACCCACAGATTCAAAAGCAACCACTGTCGTGACGGAGACTGCACTCATCAGGAGGTAGTGCCAGAAAACAGTGGAAATCCCAATAGCAGCCGCATATTCCGGGTTGAAAGTTGTAACCTTAAGCCCCCGGTAACCGAGTAGGACCATAAGCAGGATAAGCAGCAGCACGCCACTCAAAATCCAAACCGGCCATGGGCCCAGTGAGCGGCCGCTTTCGGTTATCCACAGGTCAAGCGGCACATAGGCAATTTCTCCGTACAGTACACAGTCCTGATCGAGGTCAACCTGTCCGGCGTAGAGCGAAATCAGAATAATGCCCATCGCAAAAAGCCAGGTAAAGGTAATGCCAATAGACGCATCAATCTGCAAACGGGCTTTCTGATAAAGGAATTCAATCATAAATGTTGTAAATACCCCCAGTGCAGCCGCACCGATCAGCATAGGCAATACATCCCGCGATTCTGATAACAGGTACGCGATCACAATCCCCGGCAGTACTGCATGGGAAATGGCATCTCCGACCATGGCCATTTTGCGGAGAATGAGAAAAGCCCCCAGCAGCCCGCAACTTGTGGCTACCAGCGCACCGGTCAGTATGATCCAGAATGCATTCATGAAGCAGATGGTTTTGGTGGGGTTTGGTACGGAATGACTGCATCGTGCGGATCCAGGATAGGGTGCCCCAATTCTCTAAGCAGAGCAGCTTCTACTTCGGGCGTAATGACATGTTCGATAGCCTCAGCAGTATTGTGCACGTGGTCCGCAGCGTAGTTCATCCGTTCGGTAAGGTATAATTCCCACAATCGGTGCAGACGGACGACCCGGCGGCTCTCCTGAAGCCCCTTGGTTGTGAGGGCGTAGTCGCCGGGCTTGTGTTTATGCAGGAGCCCCTTTTTTACCAGTTCCCGCAGCCCCAGCTGCAATGCCCGGTCTTCAAAGGGGCGCTGCTGCCGGAGCCCATCTACGGATACGGTAGCAACCGGTGCATCCGCAGCTTCGCCAATCCCGTAGAAGGCTTTCAGAATATTTTCCTGCCGGATTTTCCGGGCGTTGCCCCGCTGTAATCGCAGGCGTGCCCAAATACCCCGCTGCGGCGCCACTACAACGGATACCACAGCGATAAGGGAAAGCAGCACTACAATCCAGGGACCAGTGGGCATAGAGGGTGCGGTATAGGAAATCCAGGAACCAAATAACCCCGAAAGCAATCCAAATGCTGCCGCCAGTACCACCATCATCTGAATCCGGTCAGTCCAAAAGCGGGCAGCTGCCGCGGGCGTGATCAATAGCGCCGCCATCAGGACGACGCCCACCGCTTGTATACCGGTCGCCACAGCCAGCACGGTAATCGTGGACAACAAAAACTCCAGCCTGCGTACAGGAAGCCCGATGCTTTTGGCGAAAGCCGGGTCAAAGGAGATGAGCTTGAAGGAACGGAAAAAAGCAAGAACCAATCCCAGCAACACCGCCGCTACCCCACTGAAAACCCCAATATCCTGGCGGGTCATAGCAGCAGCCTTCCCAAAAAGAAACTGATCCAGCCCTGCCTGATTGGCACTGCCGGAATGCTGTATAGAAGTAAGCAGCAGAATGCCTGCCCCGAAAAACACACTCAGGACCGCCCCTATTGCAGTGTCGGTACTCAATTTCGTCCGGGAAGACAGGTAGTCCATCACCAGCAGAGACAGCCAGCCCGCTATAACCGCGCCAACCAGAAGATAAGCCGGGTGCTTTTCTCCGGTGATCATAAACGATAGGCATACTCCCGGCAAAATAGCGTGGGCTATGGCATCGCCCACCAGCGCCCGCTTGCGCAGAAAGGTGAAGGTCCCTACAATGGCCGCACTCATACCCAGCAGGATGGTACCGGCAGTGACCAGGCGTACATTCGGGTCAGAAAAGGTGAAAAAATCGCTCATATTACTTTGGCTGATCTTTAAAGGAGCGTTCCCGGATCGGGAAATCCCGGGCTTTGACTAAATCGCTTACCTGAGAAAGAATCGTGAGCTGCCCTCCATAGGCTTGCTTTAGGTATTCGGCAGTGAAAACAGAGGCCGTTGGGCCACATTTGATCAGGCGGGTGTTTAGCAAGACCATCCAGTCAAAAAACTGGTGCGCCGTATGCAAGTCGTGATGTACGATCAGCACTGTTTTCCCAGCCTGTTTCATGTCCTTCAGCAGGGTGAGAATGGCTTCTTCAGAGGCAGCGTCCACGCCAGCAAAGGGCTCGTCCATCAGGTAAAGGTCAGCTTGCTGTGTTAGCGCGCGGGCCACAAATACCCGCTGTTGCTGTCCGCCGGAAAGTTGCGCAATCTGCCGGTCCGCATAGGGGAGCATGCCTACTTTTTCGAGTGCTTCGTCTGCCAGCCGGTGGTCCTCCCTGCTCAGCCGGCCCAGGAGTTTATCCTTTCGGTAACGCCCCATCAAAGCGACCTCCCGGACGCTGATCGGAAAATTCCAGTCTACGCTTTCCCGCTGAGGTACGTAACTGATCCGGGAGCGGACCTCATCCAGACTTTGCCCAAACAGGCGTACATATCCGCTACTGGGCTGCACCAGTCCCATGATACTTTTCAGCAGGGTGGTTTTGCCGGATCCGTTCGGGCCAAGTACCCCAATCAGCTGCCCTTCCGGTATTTGGAAGTCGATATCCCAGAGCACGGGCCGCCGGTTGTAGGCTACCGTCAAATTGTGTGTTTCAATTGCAGTTTTCATAATTCGTGATTTACCTGAGGGCTTCAACGATCGTACGGACGTTGGCCCGGACCATACCGGGATAAGTACCGGCTTCCGTTCCCTCAGCACCCATGGCATCGGAGTAAAGCGTACCGCCGATGGCAGTGGTATGCCCGCGTTGGGTGACGCCTTCCACCACCGCTTTTAGGGATTTTTCCGGTACAGAGCTTTCTACAAACACAGCTTTTATGCCACGACTGGCGATGAAATCCACCAGTTCTGATACGTCCCGTAGCCCGAATTCTGATACGGTTGAAATGCCCTGCAGCCCACGCACCTCAATACCGTAGGCCTGCCCAAAATACTCAAAGGCGTCGTGGGCAGTGATCAGTACGCGTTGCTTTTCCGGTATTTTTTGGATTTCAGCAGCTACCCACTGGTGCAGGGTGCTGAGTTTTTCCTGATATGCCTTGGCATTCGACTGGTAGAGAGAGGCGTTTGACGGGTCAATCCGCCCCATCTCCACGCCGATTATACCCACCACTTCCGACCAGAGGCTTACGTCGAACCATATATGCGGGTCGTGCGCACTTGCATAATCGGTAGAGTTGATCAGGCGGGCTTCCGGAAGCTGATCGGCTACAGCGATGACCGGCTTTAGGCGCGCCAGCTTTTCCAGCACTTCACCCATTTTGCCTTCTAGGTGCAACCCGTTGTAAAAAACAGCATCTGCATCGGTCAGCCGTTTGAGGTCACCCTGCGTGGCTTTGTACAGATGAGGGTCAACACCCGGCCCCATCAATGCGATAACTTCGGCCTGATCGCCCACGATTTCCTTCAAGGCATCTGCAAGCATACCGGTCGTGGCAACAATCTGAAGCTTACCGCCATCAGCATTGGCTGTAGTATCGGGTGCCTCACAGGCAAACAGGCCAAGCAGGTAAAAGAACAAGATAGTGGGTTTAAATAGCCGCATAGATTTATCGCTTTTTCCAGTTTGATGCTATGTTTACAGCAGTGTGGGTTCGTTTGTTTTAGACAAACCTAAAAATATTTTTCGAGCAACCCGTTGCAGTAGCCTGGTTGTTTTCTAAAGGCGCTTTTCCTGTTCGTTTTGTATCTTTCTGACAAAAGACATTCATTATCTCAAAAAACAATCCTCTAATATGCAGCAGCGGGAAGGGCAACTGGTCGATCTCCACCTCCGGAAAATATATCCGGCCCGAATCTCATGGGCGGCCGACCGTATTTTAGACATTGAACCGCTCAAAAAAGCCGATGGCCCCTATTTTCTACCGGGGTTTATTGATGCGCACGTGCATATTGAAAGTTCTATGGTAGTGCCTTCAGAGTTTGCAAGGCTGGCGGTGCAACATGGCACAGTGGGCACAGTGTCCGACCCTCATGAAATTGCGAACGTCCTTGGTATACCCGGAGTCCTTTTTATGATTGAGAATGGGCAGCAGGTGCCTTTTCACTTTGCCTTCGGTGCCCCCTCTTGCGTACCGGCCACCACCTTCGAAACAGCCGGTGCTGCAATAGACGTGGATGGCATCCGGCAGTTGCTAGGCATGCCGGAGGTCTCTTACCTGGCTGAAATGATGAATTACCCCGGTGTCTTGCACAAGGACGAACAAGTGCTGGCTAAAATTGCTGCCGCACATGCTGCCGGAAAGCCGGTGGATGGGCACGCACCCGGCCTCAAAGGACAGGAAGCCCAACAGTACGCAGCCGCAGGTATCTCTACAGACCACGAATGTTTTACCCTGGAAGAAGCTCGCTACAAAGCCGAGCTGGGCATGAAAATCTTAATCCGGGAAGGCAGCGCTGCCCGTAATTTTGATGCCCTCATTCCGCTGATCAGGGAATACCCCGGGCAAATCATGTTTTGCTCTGATGACAAACATCCCGACAGCCTTCTTGAAGGGCACATCAACCTTTTGGTAGCCGAAGCAATTGGCAGAGGCTATGATTTGTACGATGTTCTCCGGGCCGCATGTGTCCACCCGGTAGCGCATTATGGTATGGGCGCCGGACTGCTGCGCCCGGGCGAAAATGCTGATTTCATCATGGTAGAAGATCTCAGGGAATTCAAGGTCCTGGAGACCTGGATTAAGGGAACGTGTGTCTATCGCAAAGGGCAAAGCCTGATTGAGCGTGTAGCCATCGGCACCCCGAATCAATTTAACCGGCAGCCGCTACCGGCCTCAGCCTTTCAGGTTAAGGCAGCAGGTGGGCAGGTGCGGGCCATTGAAGCCATCGATGGTTCTCTCATCACAGGACAGTCTACACTACCTCCGCTTGTTCGCTCCGGGCTGGCTGTTAGCGACCCGGAACGGGACCTGTTAAAACTAACCGTCATCAACCGATACCAGGAAGCTGTGCCACAGGTCGCCTTCATCCGCGGATTTGGGCTAAAACAGGGCGCTATTGCCAGCTGTGTGGGGCACGACTCACATAACATACTGGCTGTCGGCACGGATGATGAACTACTGGCCAGGGCCGTAAATCTGGTCATCGCCAACAAAGGCGGCATCAGTGCTGTGGGAGCTGAAACGGAACAGGTGCTGCCCCTTCCTGTTGCGGGCATCATGTCAGATAAAGATGGATTTGAAGTAGCCGGCGCTTACCAGGCTATTGACCAGTTTGCCCGGCTGGAACTTGGCAGCCCGCTCCGTGCTCCTTTTATGACTTTATCCTTCATGGCACTACTCGTGATACCTGATCTGAAGCTCAGCGATAAAGGCTTGTTCTCCGGTCAGCAGTTTGAATTTATACCATTGTTTAAACCATAAACCTTCTATGAAGCAGCAACTATCTTTTTTTTGCCTTTTGTTCGGGATCTGGACCCTAGCCAGCGCACAATCTATATTGGAGAATGAGCACGGTGACCCAGTGACCATCAGGGGGAATCATATTGAACCCGATTGGCAGTACCTCCGCAACGAGGAAGCCATTATCCCTGCCGGAGACGAGATAGAGGGAGATTATATCGGGCAGATAGCCTTTACGGCAGATGGTACCTATGTGCTGGTTCCCCACCGGCAAACCGACAATATTTCGGTGATCGAATGGGAAACGGGCAATTTCGTAGCGGATATCCCTGTAGGCGGGAGCCCGGTGGAGGTTATCGTCAGGGATACGATGGCAGTGGTACCTTGCTTTGCCAGCAATGAAGCTTACCTGATCAATCTTAATGATTTTAGCGTCGCAGCGGTCATCCCCACCGGTGCTCAACCGACGAAGGCTCGTATCAGCCGGGATGGAAGCACAGCGGCCATAGCTTGTGATGAAGACGATGTGCTGGAGGTCATCGATTTGGCCACCCTTACCAAGCAGGCAACCATTCCTGGTTTTACGAACTACCTGTACCGGTTCTCCTTCGTTACTTCCAGCCCAAGGAATACGCTTTACTGGAGCGGTTTTGAATTAAGCCCGGATGGCAGTCTGGCTATTGTGGGGGGCGAAGATGCACTTCAGTTTTTTGACACCCAGACCGGAGATTTGGTAGCGTCCATCCCTGAGGTCACTAATGCCGGGCAGATCAGCCTGAGCGGAGATGGTACGCACCTGGTAGCGGCAAGTACGGGCAATGAGGGGCAACTGTCAAGAATAGCATTGGAGACACTAAGCCTCGTAGGGCAATTGTCACCCTCCGGGAGCATTATCACCACCTATAGCGCTGTGGCGGTCAATATGGATGGTACCCGTGCGGCTGTGCCCGGTCAGTCTGGTGTTATTTACCTGGGCCGGTTCGATCAAGGAGATGTCATGAGCATAAGCGTTACCTCTTCTCCAAACTGGATCTTTTCTTCAGCGGATTACCAATACGCCATAGGCGGGCAGTTTTACCTGAATGTCATCGACTTCGAAACGGGTGAAATCATAGGCTCCAGCCAGGGCATTCCCATCCAAAACGGCGCCGTCTCTCCAGCCAACAACCGTTTGGTGACTACCGATCCCCTCCGGTATGAAGGGTTAGATTATTACGAATTTGAAAATCCGGGCAGCTTGAACTACCTCATGCGCACCCCCACCGGTTCTCCAATTGAGGCAGATGCCTCCTATTCCGCTACCCTTACGCCCGACCTGAGCCGGGCTCTCATCGCCAATTCACTTTCTGGTTCCCTGTCGGTCATCAACCTTGCGGAAGAAACATTGGAAGCCCTTGTGCCATTTAGCAGTGCGGAGACCTACTTTGCGGAAGTAAGCCCGGACGGCGCTTATGCCTACGTAGCTAATCGCGGTGAAGATCAGGTGGAAGTGGTGGACCTGGAGACCTTCGAAATTGTCCAAACCGTCAGTAGTGGTGGTGACCGGCCCGACCAAATCTACGCGCTCCCCGGAGGAGAGCAGGCCTACGTGCTTAATGCCGGTGGCGTGGACCGGATAGGCGTATTGCGGCAGGCAGGTGCGGCTACAGAGTTGGAAACGAGTTTTGCCTCGGGCAATACCGGCATTAGCTGGATCAATTACGGACTGAGAAGCAATCTGGCTATTACAGAGGATGGAGGGTATGGCGTGCTAGCCACCCCCTTCGACGACGCGGTGCAGATTATCGACTTGGAAGCTAATGAAATTGTAGCCTCTGTGGACCTGGAAAACTTTCCGCTCCGGACTGCAATCTCAGATGAAGTGCCAGGCATTGGGCGGTTCGCGGCCGTTACGTTACGCAATGGTGAAGGCATTGCCATCATCACGCCTATTGGCCCAAATGCCGGGCTGCTGGAGACCTATGATATCTGAGAGATGCCAACCCGTATCACCTACGATGCCACCCGCAGGGCTTTTCTGATCTGCGACCAAACCAATAAGGTCGTCCGGGTTTTCAGTATTGATAACCTGAGTTTTGAAGCCCCGATGAGCTTCAGTGGTGACCGTATCCCAATCTCGGTCGCTGTGGACACCTTTGGGGTACAGCATACGCTGCTGCGGGGCAATAATCCAGATCAAAGTAATCAGTTGCAGATTGGCGAAGAGGTCTTTGAGCTGCCCGGAATACCTATTCACAATATGGCGGTGGCACCGGATGGAAGCGTTGTTGCCGTGCCCCTGATTGCCATTGACGCGGTTTTTGTCGTTAAGCGTACCGTGGTGGGGACCAAAGCTTTCTCTCTGCCGCTCGCCACGCCTTCCGGGTACAGCGTTTATCCAAATCCCATCACTTCTACTGCTACCTTTGAATGGATAGACGAAGCAAAAGTGCCCCACGGAACGGTAACGCTCCGGTTATTTGATGCCACCGGCAAGCTGGTTCTCCAACAGGATAAGCTGCCGGCCGGACAGTTTACGGTCAGTAAGGGAGGATTGCCTGCGGGCACTTATAGTTATCAGGTGATGAGCACAAACCGCCTGCAAGGTTCCGGAAAACTGTTGTTCCGTTAAGTAGGGTTTATAACTTGCAGAAAGCTGAATGGGCAGGGTATTAAAAAGTTATCCTGCCCATTCTGTTTACCAGAAGATTGCGTACAATGCCGTCAAAATAATCATGATAGCAATGGCACTGATGTTAAATACGGGACCGGTCGCAAAATAGCCGGGTGCCAGCTTGAGCCCTTTCTCATCTGCTGCGCCTTTATTTTCGATCTGGCTCACGATCATAATGATGCCGATAGTGAGCAGGCAAGTGTAGAGCATCTGCTGCAGAAATGGAAGAGAAATGAACAAGGCTTCCATAGCCGAGCCCTCTGCCCAGCCTTTAGGGCCGACCTTGAAGTACATTGCAATGGGGATGGACAGCAATACGCCCCAGATGGCAGCATTATTTGTGGCCTTGCGCCAGAAGAGTCCCATCAGAAATACTGCCAGGATGCCCGGAGAGACAATGCCCGTATATTCCTGAATGTATTGAAATACCTGCCCCAGGTTGGCCAGTTGTGGCGCAACCAGTACTGCAATAACCAATGCAACGCCTACTGTGATCCGGCCTACCCGTACCATGGCGCTTTGGCTGGCCCCGGGGTTGATGTAAGGCTTGTAAATATCCATCGTGAAGATAGTGGAGGTGGAATTCACCATAGAAGCCAGAGAAGAGACAATTGCGGCAGCCAGTGCGGCCAGCACCAGCCCCTTCAGTCCGGTAGGAATGAAGTTGCTGATCAGCCAGGGAGCAGCGTTGTCATTAACCACTGTTCCTTCCGAATTGATGAAGCTCGGATCCAGTGAGGCTGCCGTTACGGCTCCATCCGGCCCCATATTCAGTACATAGGCAATGATGCCGGGGATGACCACGATGAGCGGAATGATCAGCTTAAGGAAAGCCGCGAAGGCAATGCCCCGCTGTGATTCTTTCAAGCTCTTCGCAGCGAGCGTCCGCTGAATGATGTACTGATTGAAGCCCCAATAGTACAGGTTGGCGACCCACAACCCACCAATGATGACCGCGAGCCCGGGCAGGTCCAGCCAGGCATCCCTGCCGTTGGGCGTGATGATCTCTCCCTTGGAAACGATCATAGAGAATTTCTCCGGGACCACTTCGTAGATGTAGGCCAGCCCACGGAAAAAGCCACCTTCGGGCGTCACCTGATCTAATGCCAGGTAGGTCATAACTAAACCACCTATAATTAACAGTGCTACCTGCACCACATCCGTCCAGGCCACTGCCGCCAGGCCACCCCACAAAGAATAGGACGCCGCAAAAAGCGAAAGCCCCAGGATACTGTACATGACCAGGCTGCCGTCACCGGTACCGATGATGGTATCCAGTGCTGTAGCCCCCAGGTAAAGCACGGAGGTCAGGTTGACGAAGATGTAGAGCCCAATCCAGAATACGGCAAGAATGGTTTTAAGGTTGGTGCTGTAGCGCTGCTCCACAAATTCCGGGATCGTGTAGAGCCCTTTTTTGATAAATACAGGCAGAAAGTACTTTCCCACGATGAGCAGCGTGAGTGCCGCCATCCATTCGTAGGAAGCGATCGCCAGCCCAATCGCAAAACCTGACCCGGACATCCCAATAAACTGCTCTGCCGAAATATTGGCTGCGATCAGCGACGCTCCGATAGCCCACCACGGCAGGGATTTTCCCGCCAGGAAATAATCTTCAGCCGTCTTGGTTTCTCCCTGTTTGGTCCGGGACACCCAAAGCCCAATGGATAGAATCAGCACGCCGTAGGCGACAAAAATGACGTAGTCGATGTACGCGAATCCCATAGTTTGGTTTTTCGTTTTTTGTTGGTTCCGGAACCTCTGCAGCTTGTTCAGTTGGCTCCTCTTCTATTATGCTCCTAAATTAGGAATCTTTTGCTGCCTTTGAGCAAGGTCTCGAAATATAATTTGCCAGCCATGCCATAGTGTCCTGCTTAAACCCCTGAAAAGGCGCTAAACCCTCCATCGACGGGCACTACAATACCCGTTACAAATTTTGAGGCGTCACTGCACAGCCACTGTACCGCTCCGATTAATTCATCTGCTTCCCCGAAGCGATTCATTGGAGTCTGAGAGAGAATGGTTTTAGCCCGGTCCGTGTAGCTCCCATCAGGATTAAGGAGCAGGGATTTATTCTGCTTTCCGATAAAAAAGCCCGGCGCCAGCGCATTGACCCTTAGGCCTTCACCGTATTTATTAGCCAGCTCGACAGCAAGCCATTTGGTAAAATTATCGATTGCTGCCTTGGCTGCACTATACCCTAAAACTCTCGTGAGCGGCAATTGGGCAGCCATAGAAGATATATTCAGAATGACCCCGCTTTTTTGTTGGTGCGCCATTACCTTTCCAAAAACCATGCAGGGAAGCAGTGAGCCCTCCAGGTTCAACTTTACTACAGATTGGAAGTCCGGTACAGATATATCGAAGAGCTCCTGATCTGGTTGAACGACAGCCCCCGCTTTGTTTCCTCCTGCAGCGTTGATGAGGATATCAATTCGCCCCCATTTTTGCAGTATGGCTTCCCTACAGGATTCCAGGGAGGTTTTGTCCAGCACATCAGCAGTATACCCTATGGTTTCAAACCCTAATTCCTGCAATTCCCCCACTCTTTCTTCCACGTTGCTCTTGCCTAAAATGACGATCTTACTCCCCAGTTGACCCAGCCCTTTCGCCATAGACCATCCCAGGACGCCACTCCCGCCCGTTATGAGTGCCACACGGCCCTCCAGATTAAATAAATTCATTTTGCTCATTTTATTATTCAAAGAGACGAGTTTTAAAATTCTGAAGTGTAATGCAACAAGAATAATGCTGGTCGGCCAAAGGGGAACTGAAAACAGATTTGGTCCAAAAAACTATTCTAAGATCGAATTACAAGCTTTTTGCACAACGAAACCCGGTATGGTTAAGCCCTGTATCCGGGCTGGAGCTCATTCGCCGGGCATTCCGATAGCCGGAACAGTAGCTGTCGTTGCAGAGGAAAGACCCGCCCCTCAGCACTTTTTCGGCCTGATAGGGCTGCATGGGGTTCCAGGCTTGCTGCGACTCTGCGTTCGCCTGTTTGGCAGCTGGTTTTTTGTAAAAATCATAATCATACCAGTCGCTGCACCATTCCCAAACGTTGCCGGCCATATCGTAGAGCCCGTATCCGTTTGGCTCGTAACTACCTACCGGTGCGGTCAGGAAGTAGCCATCTGCTTTCGTGTTTTCGTATGGAAAGAACCCTTCCCAGTAATTCGCTTTGGGCGCTCCCTCTCCTACCGGCTCATTGCCCCAGGGGTAGATTGCCCCTTCTTTTCCGCCCCGGGCGGCCCATTCCCACTCGGCTTCCGTTGGCAGCCGTTTGCCCGCCCATTTGGCGTAAGCCTCGGCATCCTCCCAGGCGATTTGTACAACGGGGTGATCCATGCGGTCTTCTATAGAGCTGCCCGGCCCTTCCGGATGCCGCCAGTTGGCACCAATGGTCCATTGCCACCATTGCCCGACATTATCGAGGGGCACCGGTCCATCTGTAGCCTGAAAAACCAATGCGCCCGGTTGCAGCAGGCTGTCAGGCGGCTTTGGGGTGCCGGGCGGAACTGTAGCTTTCAACTCCTCCCAGTCAATAGCCCGTTCTGCAACCGTAACGTACCCTGTAGCTTCTACAAAAGCCTTGAATTCCTGATTGGTAACCTCCTTTTTATCGAGGTAAAAGGAATCAACTTGGACAGGATGCTTTGGATATTCGTTAGGGTCTGCCTGTTCGTTGTCACCGCCCATCTGAAGGGTCCCTCCGGGAATGAGCGACATGCCTTCTGTACCGGACTTTTGTGACCGGGCAGCGGTGAAGTCAGCCGAAGCCGGGGGACCTGATTCCACCTCAGTCGGTGAATCCGGGCTGCAAGCTTGAAAAAGAAGGACGAAAGTCAGCCAACCGAGCAAACGATTATTCATATACAGTGGTTATTTTTCTATTCGCACATAATAAATTGGTGCGAGCGTTTCATTCATGGTGAAACCAAAAGTAGCAAACAAAAACAAAACCAGCGATGCAGCGGCACCTATTCCTATTTGTCCTTTTATGGATGACCATGGGGCTGTACGCCCAGATGCCTGACCTCCGGTTCTTTAAAGAAGTGGAAATGCGGATTGATACTTCTGTTTTCCGCTGGACGGAGCATCAGTTGGAATGGCAGGGCGAGTCCTACCTCAGCTTTCAATACCGGGAAGAAACTCCGGTTGCAGAGTTCCGCTTCTTTCCTATTGGGCGCAGCGTAATCGAAAATGTAACCTTACTGCCATCGGGTGATTTCGAACTGGTGGACAGCATCCGGCTCGTGAATGAAGATTACTACAGATTCAAAGTACGCTTTAAGTCTATTACCGATTTAGACTTTCTGCAACTCCCCCTGGAGGTCACCTCTATTTACGCCCGGCAACCCTACTTACTGGAGTTCCGGCTTTTTCCCTGGACACGTACGCAGGTCAGCTTTCAATCGCCGGTAGAGGAGCTCTTTATCGGGGAGGAGCGGTTATTCGAGCTGCAGACCAATAACCTGGATAATATCCGGGAGCAGCCCAACTGGTCCAAAGAAGGTGAAATTCCATACCGGCTCACTAAAAGGGATGGTAAGTTGCTGCTCCACCTGCTTCCGGATGCCGTGGGGATGCGGTTACTAAGCGCTACTTTCGAGACTCGAAAGCCTTACCTGGATTCGTTGCGGGAGCCCCATTATGCGCTGCCGTCTTTAGAGCGGGACTTTACAGTCAAACCGGCTAAGCTGGGCTTTCTGAAGGTCCGTCCCGGCCAATTTGTGCTAAGTGACGATAACCGCGGCAAGGGTATCGAAGTGGAAATGGATTATGACGCCGGGTTAGAGCTGGAAAAAACCTATCGGTTGGAAGCCCAGGAACCGCCGGGTGGGGCATTGGTCGCGGAACTGTTTACCCGCAGTATTCTCGGCAACGGGAAGCTGCTTTGCTGGCTGCGCCTGTACGACTATCACCGCCGCAACAAGGGGTACCTGTATATCAAAGATGGGGATTATGCCCGGTTTATCACCAATATGGATATCATGCCCGAAATGAAGATTGACCGGATCAGCCTGCAGCGGGAGGGGGAAAGCTGGAAGCCTGGCAATCAGGTTTATCCCGGAGAGCGCGTTGGCATCCGTATAGAAGGGCAGGAACTCAACCGCGGCAGTTTCAGGTTTGAAGGGCTGAGGCAAGTAGAGCAGGACACCATTGCGAGCACTGCGGAGGTACAGGTTTTCTGGGCACGGATCCCGCTGGATATCATTCAGCAGCAAGTTCAGATTTTCAATCAGGATCAAGCCACCGGGCGGGCACTTCAAATTAAGGAGTACGATCGGCCCCGGGCTCTGGACTTCATAACGCTTCGCTACGGCGATGAGGAGGTAGGGCTCAACGCTGCTGACAGGCTCCTGTTTGTGGAGGAAAATATGGATGATATTTTGCTGTCCTTTCATCCCGGGCGCATCGACAGCGGTATGCTGCATGGGCCACAGCACCTCAAAGTGGAAGTGGAAATAAGAGATCAGCGCAATCAACTCGTGGATCAGCGGGAACTGCCGGGCTTTGTGGTCTGCCCTTCAGTAAAATCGCCCCGGGCAGGCTTTTACAAGGATCAGCAGTGCCAGACTTTCGATATGAGCCTCAATAAATTCCTGCGAAAAAAAATCTATACGCTCGACCTTTGGTCCACGATCCGGGTGACGATCCGCCATGATGAAGACCACTACGGTCGTGGCAAGGGCTACAGCCATACTTCTGAGTTTGTGCTCTACCGGAGCAGTAGTTTTGATATTGATGTCTCTTTCCCGGCAGGTTTGGTCATCAAAAGGCTGAATGAACCAGGTTTTGGCAACCTCGGAGGCATCAGCATGGCGATGATTGCCCAGTTCAGCTTTTACAAGGATAAAAAAATCAATGCCCCTAAGCCTTATAAATTCGGTGCGGGCTTCCTGGCTTTCAATGCGTTCAACTTCAGCGAGAACAATACCAGCCGGGACGTGGGGCTTGTGGCACTGGCCAGCCTCTACCCCATCAAGACCAAGTATTCCAGCCGGTTATCCTTCCCGCTGTTTGCCGGCGGGGGTTACTTCCTGTCGGAACAGAAGTGGTTCTTGCTGTTCGGTCCGGGCATACGGGTACGATTGTAAAGAAATGGTTTTCTTTGTACTATGAAACGTCAAATCCACTACCGACTCCTCTGGCCGCTGCTGCTGCTTTCGGTGCTTTTCAGCTGTAACAAGCTGCGCAACTGGAAGTACAATCCGCCCAATGTGTTGCTGATCTCAGTAGAAGGACTGAGCCGCGCCCTGCCTTGTTACGGCGATACCGTCTTCCATGCCCCAAATATCGACCGGCTGGCGATGCGGGCCCTTGTTTTTGAGGATGCGCTGGCGCAACACCCCTTAGCGGAGGAAGCACTTACGAGTATTTTCACGGGTTGGTACCCCAATCTTTTTGGGACCATTCCCGGAGAAGGGCCCTACCTGAATTCAATATTCCCGGGATTGGAATCCGGCGACTACCGCATTGCCTTTCCGGGGCTTAAACCTCGGGATAAATCGGCCTACGATCCGATCAGGGTAGCCCACTTTGCCGATAAAGTCGAATTGGAAGCATCAAATGCTACCGGAAACGCTGGTGTTACAGCCCAGGTATTCAGTCTATGGTCAAAATACGAAGGCGACCCGTTTTTCATCAATGCCCACTACCAAATGGGAGCCATTTTGCAAGACAGCAATCAGATGGCTTTTCAGGACGCTCTAACGGAAGTGGACAGGGAAGTGGGCCGCTTGCTGGACCATCTGATGGACATTCAGGAAGCCAGTAATACCATCGTCATTTTGCTGGGCGTAAACCCGATGGGCATTAGCCCGAAAGACTTGGAACGGGAATACTTCAAGCCACAATACGTCAAGGTGCCTTTCCTTTACTATGATTTTAAGCAGGATAGTAGCCGCCGCGTACCCCAACTGACGGAATTGCGCACCCTCTTCCCTACCCTTGTGGAGCGCTGCTTTGTGGATGGACAGCAAACGCACGCCTGTAATGCGCCTTCGGTACAACAGATTTTGGATGGTGACTTTGGAGAAATAAAATATGCTGATTACGGGCGTAGCAGTAGCCTCAAGTATCATTCTTTATACACCCCAAACCTGCTTTACCTCACTGAGTTTGAAGGCAAGAGAGAACTGTTCCGCCTGAATGGTTTACAGACAGAACAGCTCCCCTCAGATTCCGTGTTGATGGACAGCCTGCGGTACATTTCCCACAGGAAGTACACCCTATCTACGGTCAATTAGCGATTGACCAAAATCCGGGTGTATGCCACGTTTTCCTTCCCTTCTGCGCGCAGCAGATAAATGCCCGGCTGCCATTCTGCAACAGATAGCCTTTGCACGCCTTTCTGTAGCGCGCCGCTCCAAATCAGTTGCCCGCTGGTATTGAAGATGGTAGCCGTAGCCGCTTCATTGACTTCCACAAAGATCTCCCCCTGAGCGGGTACCGGATAAGCCCTCAGTGCCAGCGCATTGGAAAGACTGGCCTGATGTGTGCCTGTAATCGCAGCCGGTGCCACTTCGCCCGGTAAGGCAAAGATATCTCCATCGGACTGCAGGAAAATCCAATCGGAAATCGTGAAGTCGGGGCTATCGGTCCATAAATCACCGATATAGCCAGTGAGTTCGACGCCTTCCTGATTGGTCCGGACGATAGAGACGATGGCTTTATCGTCTTCTACTTTGACCAGTTTCAGCAACGGGCTTTGTGCTGTGTAGAAGGGGCCTTCCTGCGCTTCAAAATCCACACTAGCAAGCGTGCCCGGCTCAAAGCGGAGGGTAAAGGACAAG
>PR_CR_10_Liq_2_inCRDRAFT_1000098_pt1 | contig 25315 bp, 37 predicted proteins | sample PRCRCaboRojoPR_FD_10245 | JGI IMG/M metagenome (IMG submission 10245) | reverse complement strand
TTGTTAACACATTTCCCCCCAAAATAGGTTCGCACAGGTTTGTTAATCACCATGCAACACTATAAAAGGAAAATTTGTTAACACACTTAACAACCTTGTCTTAGGAGATGACTGCCGGGAGTCATTGTCCTGGTAGAGGGGTGCAACTCCCCTGACAAGATGGCCGTAACACCCTGAGTTTAGGGCGCTTAACAACCCTCAGCTTGGGTGTAAAATTTCATGAATAAACTGACAAAACTTACATCTAGCAATAAAACCAATGTAATAAGGAGTTCTGTAATTCACATATATAAATATGGACAAAAAAAAAAAAGCCATATAAGTTTTTTTACTAAGAATTCCGTAAAAAAAATATTTAAATCTAATAAATTCGTATTAAAAAAAAAATCAAAAGTTTTAACAGTAATAACTAGAGCTAAACAGTGGACAACCAGGGTCGATGGGTCGCAGAGAAAATTTTCAGAAAATTCGGCTTTTTTAATAAAGAGAAAATTTTTTCTGCCGTATTCTACAAAAAGCATAGGACCAACATGCTTGGAACTAGGTAGAAAAAAATACCTTACCTGTTTTAAAAACGTAATATAATGAGGAAAATACAAGAATTAATACAAAAAATAATATACGATAAAAGAACTCAGGAATTAATAATCGCATTAAAAAAAAAAGTAAATATGATTTTATTATTTTTTATTCATTTAAAGGATGGTATTTATGAATATTTTCTTCCTTTATTTGAAATGTGAAATTTTTGGTTAAGTAACCCCCTAGAATATTTAGAAACACTCAAAAATCCATTTAATAACCCCTGATGAAGTGCAGCTGTCACACTACCTTCGTTTCTTGGGATGATAATTCATTTGGTTTTTTGAGTTATTAATCCAGCTATAACGGACTACATAATTATGAATTTTATATGATAATAATGATGAGATGATTTATCGTTTTTACCCGTTTTATATATATATTATTTGCTTATATGTTAAAAATAATTATGTATTACCTTGGAAAAATTGTAACAAACCTTATACTTATTATTTTTGTCTCGGATAAAAACATAGACGAATTAAAGGCCAGTAGTATAATAAAAACACTTTTTTTACTGTGTTTAACAGGTACATTTACTATCTTCTTTACCGTCGTATATGCGCAACTTATAGCGTTAGAAGTTGCAGATATCACACCAATTCAACAATTACTAAATTGGAAGGGGTCTAGGTTCCCTGTTTTAAATACCTTATATTTCAAGATTGTTAGAATATTTAGTTTAACAGTTGGATTATTTTTAATTGAGATTAGTTATAGTTTTCAAACGCCTTATATAACTTCTTACTTGATCCTATATTGATTATTTTTTTTGATTTTTGCCTGATATATTATTACTACTACTGCACCAACACCACTCTATAAAAATATATTGCAATTGATTTTTGTTATAATTTTTTTATTTAATTCCTACTTTTTTTATCAATATTATTGATGTATAATAGCAATATTTGATGCATATGACTCTAGTATTGCACAGTTGAAGACGGGTATTTCTAGAACCTTTCAACCAACTGAAATAGACGAGCTTTATATAATATTGCAAGAACCTCAAATATGTGTGTTGTTATCAACAATAAGTTCAATAACAATTTTATCATCAGTATATTTATACTTGGATATTTTTGCTAAAAGAATTTATTCTATACTAATAAACTCTTAATCAATTAATTTAATTTAAAGTTTTATATTATACTCAGTGTTTACCGATGTCATATCAAACCCTCGTAATTTATCGGTGGTTAATATTTATAAAACCTGAATCTGAGGATTTACACCGTTGCGAGATTGATCACACAGATGCATTTGCAGAGGTAGGTGTAGAAGATAAAAACATTACCCGATCAAACTTAATTTTACAAAGCGATGAGTCTATACTATACACTATGAAAAAATGGTTAACTAATATAAACCCAGACTTTAGTAAACAAACACTAAAAATTATAAATAATGATTATTCAAAGATTGACGCTGTTTTTTTAAGCCCAGTACGTGGGTCATTATTCAAGAATATTTCTTATATTTTTGAATTTATACTCGGCGCGTGTTTTTTAGGGTCTGTTAGCCTAATTGGGGCGATTCTTTTATTTAATTATTTAAATGAAGGGGTCGTATTTTTTGAAGAAAAAAGAAAATTGGAAAGTGAGTTGTATGAAATCCGGAAAGCAGCAAATACCTTAGCTCAACCCTATACCCCTATGCCGTGGATACAAGTATATACTGATTTTCACGAAGAATTTAAATGACAATTAAATAAAGATTGGTGTCCAGGGGTTAGGCCTAAAAAATACAAAGACATGAAAAAAAAAAAAAATCGTATAATATTCTGATGAGATGCATGGTCTTTTGCTAACACCCGGACATCCTTAGAAAATATAACAGACAATTCATGAAACATGTATAAAAAATATAGATTAAGTATTTGAACTAATTGACACGTCTTAGAAGAACGTATAGTGTTATTTTTGATAATATTTTATTTTATATTAATATAGTAAAATGTTATGAACAATCCTGTACATCCTAGATACTATAATTAAAGGTTATTTAAATATAACATTCAACCTTACCTCATGTTATGAGCTGGTCATTATTGAAATTAACTTAATAAATACCGTATATTGGGGTTATTATTGGCAAATTTTTAGGCATTTATTGATTATACAGTTTTTACTAGTACCGTTACTACTAGTTGGTTTTATAATAACTGTTATAATTAAAAAATTTGTGCTTATAATGATCTTAATGATAAATAATCGATCATTAAATACTTATTATGATTACCCGTTTGATGGCACTTGGTGGCAGTTATTTAATATTTTATTTAAAAATATTTTTATAATATTATTAACTTTACTTGTTTTAACTTGCATTAACAATATATTTGTTTTACCGAAAGCATGATATTTTATAGTAGCAGAACCAATAGATTTTTTGCATATACACAAAAAATATACATATTTAGAGGCGACGGGCAAATTAACGGGAGTCTATACTTTAATACCGGATTATTTCGAGTATAAAAAATTAGTAAAATTTTACTAATATATATATATATATTTGCCATAAACTTATTTTATGTGTTAACGATAATAAAAAACTTACTAGATTAAATTTAATTGATTCTTGTATTATAAAACCAGTAAATACAGATAGTATTTCTGGTGGGTATGAAGATATTGGCTGCAGCAATTTGTTTAATGCCACTTGCTGGATGTGCGCTCGGTATCGGTTTAATTTTTTGCGGCCTGCTCTACGGAATCAGTCGAAATCCCACCGCTTACGACTCTGTATTTGGCCTATCACTTTTAGGGCTGGCAATGATTGAATTATTTGGTTTCGTATGTATTATCGGAGCGGCCGCAGCTTACTTAGGATAATGTGATAATTAAACCTACTTGATGAAATTGGTAGACATGCAAGACTTAAAATCTTGTCCTTCGGGGTATTGGTTCAAGTCCAATAGTAGGTATAGGGTAAGTGGCCGAGTGGTTAAGGCGGTAGACTGTAAATCTACTGGGCAACCGTCGTTGGTTCGAATCCAACCTTACTCATTTGTATTTTTTCTATTTTTCAAAAAATAGCTTATCGATTGATTCTAGAGTTGCAAAAAATTTTAAAATAAATAATATATGAAAAAGGGCTGCCCGGTTGACTATAAAGTTACTGGGGTATGTTTTCATAAGCCCGGTAAAATTTTTTCCAATTATCCGATTATCGGGACAGTTTAATACCCCCAGCATCCAGCTGTATAATAAGAAATATGCGTAGACTTGATTATTCATCAAATTCAGATAATTGATTTTTTAACGAAAATAATTGAACATTTTTTACTAAAGAATTAACTCCCTTTATCAAAAACAAAGCGATAATTAGTTCGGAGGCGTACGATTATTTTTCGCGGTTTTATACTTATTTAGATAGTTTTTTTAATTACAATACAGTAAATTTTAATATTCTACCCTTATCTTATAATGATTTATATTTGTTAAATAAATGTTCGTCATTGCAGCTAAATTTTATAATTTTTGATCAAATAACTAACTTCTTTAACAACTTTCATTACTTAGAATTAAATAATATAATTGTATCGAACTCGGTTATAGATGTAATCTTAATGCAATTTTTTAATCCTTGGATTCATAACATTTTTATATTTTTATTTATTTTTGTTTTTTTATTAAAATACCATTTAGATTATGGGTCTAATTCTGAAAAAGACCGGAGCTTTTTCGGTATATTGTATGAGGAGTTTGTATTAACTTGAGTTAACTTTGCAGGTATTAAATTCGAATCTTATGAGGAGGCTATTTGTATAATGATTTTATGGCCCTGATGTATTTTTCTAGTTTTTACGCACATATTTACAGTAGAAAGCAACGAAACATTTTTTATATTCGTTGAATGAGGAGTTCCTGTTATTTATGGATATCTAATACTATTAGAATCGATTTGATTATTTGGTGTTCATTTTTTCGTATACTTAAACGGCGCTCGAGGCAGGCGAGTTATGACAATTACCCTAATAGAGGATGTAATTAATTTCATGATATTACTTGCCCGTGTAACATTACAAATGGTTCGGGGTATAATTTGTGGACTGTACCACGATTTTTTTCGCGAAGTTACAGAGTATTTAATCGACACTTGGGACGTTTACTGATATTATGCGTCAGTTGAATTACCTTTCTGCAAAAGTAATTATTTAACGGATTTTAGCTTATTTTTTATTGACTGGTACATTTTTGCGTTTTTACTACTATTCATATATATAATTTTATTCCTACAACTTCTATTTTTATTAATTGCAGTTTGACTATTTTGCCGCTGCTGGTTTATTTCGTTTAAGCACATTAGTAATATTAATAAATACTATACAGCTTCAAATTTTGATAATATTCGTGAATATAATTTACGGAAACAGCGCGTTAATAAATTATTTTAAGTTTACTTAATAAATTTTTTTCAAAGAAACTTTACCTCAAAAAATTATAAAACGAACTAAAAGGCGTGTCGTTAAACCGTTCCGAAATTATAGTTTTGGGGGTGCAGGCCTAATTGTACTTTCAAGAACTGTATTTTTTATAAGTCATTTAAAGATGATTAATTTATATTTAACCAAACGCTTATCCAAGGGTCGCCGCTTAACGCGAAAGGAGCGGTTTAAAAAAAGTGCCGGTGACGGTGACTTATTAATAAAAAAAATTTTTCAAAAAGACCCCCTTTTTCGGTTAAATACCCACGAATATTTATCTCATATTAAAAATAAATCACGTATAAAATTTTTTAAAATAAAACGTTACAAAAAAATTAAAAAACAATTAGTTTGTTTAAACTTCCCCAAACTCCTCTATACCCGTAAGTCCGCTGGTGTAAGGATGGGTAAGGGAAAAGGCGGAGGTAAAAAGTGGTCGGTAAGGTTAACACCTGGGATGCCTATAATAACCTTAAATAATTGGGGTGGCCCTAAATCTTATCGTATTCTAAATTTTTTGAAAAAAATTTTGCCCGGTCGGTTTTACCCATATTTTAGTAAACCCAACCGTTGAGCCAGGGGTGGAGCTAAGACGTTATAAAAGGTTTTTTGTGTTTGGAATTAAAAATGTTTTAAAATCTCGTCATCAGACTAAAATAAAACTACTACTTACGAACCGAATGACTTGACATGGACGTCAATTAACCTGACATTTTATTTTTTCGGGGTTCTATTTTGACGAAATATTTTCTAAAATTATAAAACGCTTTTCGGTGATGTTTATGATATTACCTAGTTTTTTTATTTTTGATAAATTTTTTTCTTCCTGGACCGGTTCAAAAATTTTTAAAAATTCTTTAAGTTTTTTTAATAATTATTTTTATGTTGAGAACTTTAACCCCTTTTCTATGATAATAATTTTGATTTTAGGAATCCCCGTATTTGGGGGTTTATTTTATACCATCATTGTTTTTTTACTATAACATAAATGCTTTTATTCCGTATAATTAAATTTAAATTATTCTTTTTTAAATTTACGGCAGCAGTTTCTCTTAATTTTTACTCTGGGGATAGCGGTCAAGTAATATCTGTGGATAAAAAATATTCTATCTATAACTTGTGTTTAAATCTAATTTTTTGAACCTTATCATTTCAAGGCTGATCAGTAGCAGCTTTCAAAAACCTTCAAACCAATTATTATGTACCATATAATGCGTTCAGACATTTTATTTGGCAGTCGAAGAATTGGAGGGTTCCACGATATATTTTACGTTTACAAGAAGTAAAACATAGCAGTTTTTTTTTACCGCAAACGAGGAAAAAAACCGCAAACCCCCGTAACGATTTATCAAAAAAGTCAGATTTTAGGGACTATAATTTAAAGTCAGTAAAATTTCCAAATTCTTTGATCGACTATAAATTATTACGGGACGGCGTAACAGGTTTGGCGTATCAACATATTAGAAATATTACCCGTTTAAAAAGGCATAATTTTAATATAGTTAACCCGGTTTTTAGAAACCAGTTACAATTGGATCAACGGTATGATAGGAGTTTTGTTTCACTACCGCGAAAAATTTTTATGAATAGGCGGAACACTCAGTGGCTTTCGGTCACTAATTCCAACGTACTAAAAAAAATTTTAATTTATTTTAATTATATTTATAACGATAGGGGTGGTATCTATCCTAACAAATTAATTTTTAGTGAACCTAGTATTATGTATAATTTACGGCATATTTTTCCGTATTTTCATAGTAACACTTTACGAAAATTTATGTTAACTAAAGTTCACTATAAAAAATGAGCTTCAGTGATTAGTGACTTTAATTTTTTTGACGGGGAATCATCATTTTTTAATATAAATAAGTTAAAACAAAGTAATATAATACCTATCAATTCTTTATCTAGTACTTATAAAAAAATACTTTTCGACAAATATACCCAATTTAAATTTGCCGGTCTATTTTGATTAACTAGTTATAGGCTGGTTTCTTTGCTGCATAATTATTTTTACTCTGAAATATATTTATTTTTCAATAAATCTGCGCAAAAATATATGTTTCATTCTAAAATAACAAAAGTCTTAAGAAACATCAGTCGTTATAGAAACCCGTCAGATAAACCATATTTTATGGATGAGTATTCAAGGGTCTTGTTTACCTTTTTCGTGTCAAAAGATCCGTATTTTCTTATACGGTGGATTCAAAAAAATGTCCTTCGTGTACCCGTTAAAAAACAATGGGCAGTACTTAGATTTTTAAAGGCTACTTTGCGCCGTACTTTCCCGTTATTTCGTGGATGGTTTGCCGTTCAAGGGTATCGCGTAGTGGTTAAGGGAAAAATCGGTAAAACCGGTAGTGTAAGAAAAAAAAAAATAATCATGTCTGGTGGTGCCTATACTTTTTCTGATGTTTTCTTAAAAGCTGATGAATCCGGTGGTATAGTCCGGACTGAAACCGGTGCGATCGGTATTCGGGTTATGATTACTTTTTAGTGTTTATCGATGTTTACTAACACATTTATTATTTATATGTACCGCATGTTATTAAAACAAAATGTACCTTTTGATGTTATTTTTAGCCCTAAACAGAGATTGGATAAAAATCTTTTAGGCTCATTACTCTATCAATCAAAAAAAGTATTAAATCCAGGATTTAATAACTCTTTTCTTATTCCTAAAATTAGTAAAACACTTACTTTGGGGGAGTGTATTACTACACAACCCGCATGGGCTTGTAAGTCCCGCCACCCCGGTATTATGTTAGCAGAAAAATATACAGTAACCTATAGCCACTATTTTTTGACTAAGAAATCGCATAATATTTATAAGTTTGAATTTATGTCAAATTTTTTAAAATTTAAAAATAAGAATTTTTTTATTTATAATCAATCAATAATAAAAAAAAACATTAAAAACATATTTTTATTAATCTTAAATTTAGGTTATAGTGGGGGGGCTGTTTATACGGCTCCTTGCCTACAACTAGATGGGGAAATTTCAGTTTTTAATAATTATGGTTTAAAGAAAAAATCAGCGCAGCGTATTAGTAAGAATAAACCCCTCGCGTGTGAAACAGATATCACGGTAATTTTAGATCTGCATGAAAATATTGGCAAAATTTCTTTTTATAAATCATTAGGTACGCCTATTATTGCTATAACAGATCATTATACGAACCCTTCGGTTGTTGATTACCCTATACTTGTCGATAAAATAGATTTTTTTACCAAATATTTTGTTTTTTCTGCTTTGATTAACCTCTTTCTAACTGGAAAAAGTTTGAAAATAAAATATTATAAAAACGTCTATATACACCTCAAAAACTTATTGTTTTTAAATCAAGCTTTCACTCGCTCATTGTTAAAAGTGTCAATATACAAATGAATAAATTCTTTTTTTTTGGTAAATACAGCTATTTCGCAAAAATATATTTTTTGACTACTGAGCCGCGCTGCTGGGGGGGGGTTAAAAATAAACTATAAAAATTCAATTACCCAAATAAACACCTTAAAAATACTAATGGCTTCTGGCCTATACAGCACAGTTACAAAATTTAAGGGGTATAACTATCTTTTAGATTTGTTCATACGTTTTTCACCTTATTCTATGAAAGTTATTCGCCGTAGGTTTATGGGAAAAACTTGGTTAAACCTTCCTTGTTTCGCTAATATAGCGGCTGTACCCCGCTTTCGGGATTACCGGGGTGGCGTCATTACCGTTGGGGATAAATTTCAGTTGCCGATAAATGTAACGTATTCGGGTATTGCCCTGCCGTTTTTAATTAGGTTTAATAAAACTCCCCTGTGATCCCCGTATTGATATTCGTTTGCGTTGCGGAATTACCCTATTGGGGATAACCTAAATAAACAATATTTCAGATCATTAAATACTAGTAATCTAATAGTTAATAATGTTCCTAGCGTGGGGCAATTAGCTTTGTCCCGTTCACGGCAGGCACCTAAATCTCAATGAAGTCTTTTGCGGTCTTCACGAGTGTACACGAAATTATATAACTTAAGTTTTAACTCTTCTAATACTTGGGCTCGAGCTGATAGTTCAAGTATTAATAATTTTTCAGAGTTTTTGCGCGACCATACCGATGATTCCGCCCATACCAAGGCGGGGTTTCACTCTAAACCCAAAAATATTAATGTTAAAGTTCGCCAGCGTGTTTATCTTAAATGATATAGAGCAAATTATAACTTTCTTTTTTATAAACGGTTCAGGAATAAAAAACTAAATAAAATCTTTAACCAGGTGTTCGGCGGTTCGTTTATTGAGCAAAAAGTATTGGTTGAATTGAATATCGTTAATATTTTACTTCGTGCTCATTTTATTTACTTTTATACTGATGCAGTGCGTTGTATTCAGATGGGTTTAGTAACAGTTAACGGCCGTGTCGTATACGATACTTCATACTCTTGTTCTGAGTTTGATAGGATAGGTTTTATAATCTCTAAATCCTATTTTTCTTATTTTAGGGGTGCTTTTAGCTCTTCCATTTCTAAAGAATATAGAGCATCTTTTTATCATTATACAAGCGCTAACCTCCGGCTAAAGAGGTTTAAAACCCCGAAAACACGGAACCCTAAATGAGCTAGAAAGATGCTTTGAGAAAGAACAGACATCCCCAAATACCTTGAGGTTGATTTTTTAACTATGACTGCTGTTATTGTATATAAGCCTCAGTATTCGGCTGATTTCTTTGTATATTTTAATAAATATCATAATTTACCTACAAGGCGGATGTTTAATTGAAAATACTTATATTAAGGTTTTTTGGGATGAACAAAGATTTATTTAATTACTGAAAACCGGCGACTAAATTTGATTTTAATAATCTTAAAGATGTTAAAAATTTTAATTTAAATTTCGGGCCCCAGCACCCCGCGTCGCATGGAGTTTTGCGGATGGTTTTACAAATGCGGAGTGAAGTTTTAGATGGTATTGATACCCATATAGGTTTATTGCATCGAGCCTCTGAAAAACTAATTGAGGATAAAAATTACTTGCTAGGTTTACCTTATTTTGATCGGATGGACTACGTGTCGGTCTTAGCCCAGGAACATGCTTATTGCTTGGCGATCGAAAATTTAATGGGCACGGTTAATTATCAAGCTGAATATGTGCAAGTACGGGTTATTTTTGATGAGTTAACTCGAATATTAAATCATTTAATGGCTGTTGCAACACATTCATTGGATGTGGGGTGTATGGCATCGGTTTTTTGGGGGTTTGAAGAACGAGAAAAAATCATGGAGTTTTATGAGCGGGTATCTGGTGCCCGAATGCACGCCGCTTTTTATAGGCCTAATGATCTTTCAATTAATTATATTACGAAAGAATTATTAAAAGATATTTTGATATTCGCTAGAAATTTTTTAAAACGTATTGCTATGATTGAAAGTAAATTAAACATGTCTAGTATTTGAAAATACCGGTTAGCGGGTGTTGGCTCTATTACTCCCGATTTTTCAGCTAGTTGGGGTATGAGCGGCGTTTTATCTCGCTCGGCTGGGTTGAAGAGGGATATCCGTCTCTCCTACTATGAGACTTATGCGAATTACTATTATTTAACAATACGGAGTTTTGTCGGTTACAACGGTGATTGTTACGATAGGTATTTAATACGTATGCGTGAAATGGTCGAAAGTATTCATATAATATTACAGGTTGCTAACAAATTAAATCTTAATTTTTATGAGTCAAGCGTTTATACATCAAAAAATAATAACACTTTATCAACATTTACAAATAACTTTTTTGGTTATATAGATAACGTTACATCTTTTGCAATTAAACCCTTACGACGCTCAAATCTATTTTCATGATACATTAATATGGAAGATCTTATTAATCATTTCAAATATTATAGTGAAGGGTTACTTGTTCCGAAAGGTGTATCTTATAGTTCTATTGAATCCCCGAAAGGTGAATTTGGGGTTTCGTTGGTTTCTGATGGTTCAAATAAACCTTATCGGTGTAAAGTACGGCCTGCTTCATTTTACCATTTACAGGCTTTAGCAACTATGTTACAAGGCCATTTTTTCTCAGACTTAATAACAGCTATTGGTTCCCAAGATTTGGTGCTTGGAGAGGTTGACAGATAATAATGCGTTACAATTTCAAAAACAGAACTCGCCGCGCTATCATAAAACAATATTTATTCCGTGTGCGGTATAGACGCGTAGCTTTTAACCGCATATTTTTTCAACTGGTGTCCAATAATAAGTATATTTCCAACCAGTCTAAAGCTGTGGCCGCTTTTCAATTGTCTCAATTTCCAGTTTACTCGTCTATTGGCAAACAAAAAAATATATGCTTACGTACTGGGCGTATGCGTAGTGTTAATAACTTCACAGGCTTAAGCCGCCTAGAAATGAGGGAACAGGCGTACAACCTGCACTTGCCGGGCATTACCGCGGCTAAATGATAAGAGAATAATGGGTGGTAATAGTCATTTTAATCAGCTTATTGTGACATTAATTTTGGCTTATCGTCACAAAAAAAAATATATTTGTGTAAGATATTTTCCGAAAATGACCGGTTTGTTAGACATTTTAGTTGATATTAATTATATTTCTAATTACAACTTTAACCGATCTTCAGTGGTAGTTTTTCTAAGCTATAATGCAGGTCAACCCTCGTGGTCAGGGGTTAAAATTTACAATAAACCATCTAGACCCATACGAACTAACTCGCGTGCCGTACGGGAGATCTTTTTTTATAACAGGTCTTATATGGCTATTATTTTAACCCGCGCGGGTTTAGTGACTACAGATGAAATGGTTCGGACGAACATGTCAGGCAGGTTGTTGTATGTATTTTTTTAAGGTTTTCAGTGTTTAGACAAACTTCTAAATTATATAAAGTACTCAAAGGCGGGTTGGAAGATTGGTTAAACGCTTTTCATTATTCCGAATTACATACATATTGGTGATTCAAGATTATTATTTTTTCTACGGGTTCTCTTATTTTTTTTTTTTTTCTTTAAGGAAGTTTAATTAGTTTATGTTCGGGTAGCTCAATTGGTAGAGCGTAAGACTGAAAATCTTAAGGTTGCTAGTTCAATTCTAGTCTCGGACACGGTTTACTGTGTTTTCTAAAATATATAAACTACTAAAAGTCTCAGCGACAAAACCGTCTAATTTGCAAAAATCGCGAGTATGGCTTGCAAAAGATTTAAGGCAATACAAATTTGAGTATTTTCAAATAATTTCATATTTATCGGGTAAAAACTGACCGCTTAGTAATCATCAAATTGATACGGAGGAGTTAGTTTTAAAAAAATTTTCCCGCGGTCTCCTGTTAGCCTTTATCGCTTATTCCGTTTGTTACAGTATTTTTGCAACATTTTTTGTTTAAGGTTTTTAGTGGTTTCTCAATATTTTAGCTCTTTGGATTCTTTTCGTTTGGATGAGGTTTGATTGTATTTTTGGACTCATTTAACTTTAAATTTTTTTTTCATAATGCATTTTTTTTCTGTTAAGTTTTTTAAGTACAAAATCGATACAAAAAATCGAATTTTACGTAATTATAATACTCCGGAGCAGTATCGCTCTGTCCTTGGATCTATAAAATCAGTTTTGCATACTGATTTTTCAGTATCTAACCGATTTCGACTATATTTAAGTACACTAAAAACAAAGTAATAATGCATAAAATAAATGATCGTACTTACAGCGTTGATTTTGTTAATAGCTTACCTATCGCTAACACTAAAATTAAGTGTACAGGTTTGCCGTATTACGTTGAAGTCCGTTGACTTACTATAGCCCCCGCTATTGCATATACTATGCGATCTTATTATTTTTATAAATTAGTTGAGTTCTTCCAGAAAAACGTATTATTCGGTAACCAGGCTGTACGTATTATGTACCGAAATTACCAATATTATTGGTCTCTTTTTGTCGCGTCTCACGACCCCTCTTTTTATTATAAGTTGATTAAATTAACTTTAAAAAAATTTGATTGTATTACAGACGTACCGTTATACAGTCAAACAAACTCAACTAACTTATCCTCCCCAAATCATTTTTTAATTGATAACGCGTTAAGTAGTTCAGCGCCGGAAAAAAATCTGGGTAAGCAATTTCATCGTATACGTTGGGCTTATAGTAAAACAGAATATGTTGAACCATTCCCGTTGAGTAGGCCTATTGAGCTTGATGGCGAGGGAGTATTAACCAAATATTTAGATTTTGGTAAAAATACATATACTCTTCATTTCTTGAGGGTTCAGAGACGGTATAACAAACGGCGTTATTCAAAAGTTAGGGCTATTTCGCGACCTTCTTTTTTTGCGGGTATCTCGTTAAGTTCTATTCTAGTTGCGAATTTTTGAAATGCCTCAATTAAGATGGTTGATTGGAATACCGCTTTACCTGTTGTTATTGATATAAACCTTTCTTTAACCCTTATACTTGGTTATTGCTTTTTTCGTGTCCTGCGTTTAATCGATGTAACAACTTTTATTAGAAAGCGGGGTAAAATAAAAATTGTTAATTCAGTTAATCGTTTGTTCACTGCAAAAGTAATTAAATACATTTTATCTTAAGTTTACCTAGTAAATCTTTTCTCATAATACATATGGTGTTCAATTAAATTTTTATACAAATTATCGTTTTCATAATATAGGCGAGACCACTACTTTAAAATTTAAGTCATATTGTGCTATTCTATATATGATAAATGTTATAAAAAAAATATCAAGTAACCGGTCTGTAGGTATTGCTAAACTACCCACTAAGGCCAAATATTTTACTCTAGTGAAAGGCCCTAAATGCCATAAAGTTGGTAAGATAATATTGTCACATAAAAATTATCGATTTGTAGTTTGATTTCGCAAAACATTTGTTGATAACACTATACCGACCGACGTTTTGCGTGTTTTTAATAAATTTATTTACTTATATAGCGGCCTAGTAAATACTTTTATAAAAAAACATCGCTTTAAATTTTCTCTACCAGCTGGGATTAAATTTATTTAAGGTTTTACGTGGTTACAATAATCTTGGGGTTATTTATTTTATATATGTTACAGGTCCTTTCTTTAGCAAAGGGTTTATTAATGGTCTGAATGTCATTTTTGTTTTTATTTTTACAGGTTCTTTTTTTTACTACTTGTGAGCGGAAAATTTTAGCTTTAACCCAAAGACGTATAGGACCTCGAGTAGTAGGGGAGCGGGGGCGCTTACAGTATTTAGCTGATGCACTCAAATTGGTGGCAAAGTTATACATGGGACCACGAAAAGTAAATTCCTTATTTTTTCAGGGAGCATCCATAGCCGCCTTTTGATTAAGTTGGTATGGATTTAGTAATTTAACTTTTAACTATGGTGAAGATATCATGGAGGTGGAATATAATATTTTTTTTGCTATCTGTTGCTCTTTGGGATTTAGCATAGCTTGGCTCGTTGGGGGATGATCATCAGTCTCAAAATACGCTTTAATGGGTTGTATTAGAGCCTCAGCACAAGTTATATCGTATGAAGTTTTAATGAGTAGTGTCTTCCTGGGCCTTTTCGCCATTGCCGGAACATCAAATTTTGAGATGTTTATTGATCTCCAGCAGGTTTTTCCGGTGTTCTTGGTTGTTCCTGTTTTGGGTATTATAACTTTTGTGGCAACTTTAATGGAAAGTAACAGGCCCCCTTTTGATTTATCAGAGGCAGAGTCTGATGTAGTTGCCGGGTATAATGTTGAATATGCGGGTATTTTATTTGGGTTGTTTTATTTAGGTGAGTACGTTAATCTGTTTACTAATTCTTTTTTAATAGTTATCCTGTTTTCGGGCGGTTGATGACATTTTTTTTGATATTTTTCTCAGGTTATCGATTTACTATCTTATTATTGTATACAGTATAAGTTGGCGTTGCCGGTAGATTTGTCGGTTTTTCGTTATTTAACTTGCGGGGAATTTCATAATTACATTATTAATGCCCCTGCACCGATTACCGATATTTTTTACTATTTGTATTCTACTCAAGAATATCAATTCTCGTTATTTTCATCTGTTGAACCCGCTTCCCAATCATACCGGATCGGGTTAGTTAGTTATAATAATATTTATTAACGTTTATTTACGATATGCCGCAATCTTACGCTTGACAGTCTAGATTTATGTATTTTGATATAATCTTATTTATAAAGTTATTTATTTATAGCTCTGTGTTTGTAGTTTTTATTACAATGTTTTACTTATTTTTATCCAATACTGGGGTAATCCCCCCTAAGTGGAGAAATTATACTGAAGTAAATTTTAAGGTGTTTACACTGCTGGTTACTTCACTATTTAGTATTTATTTTTTTATTTTATCAGTTTTTTTGTATATATTCTTTTTTAGTAACTTTTCACTATTATCTGATTTTTCTGTAGGTAGTTCTGTTCAAACATTCTTTGATTCTATTCTAATTAATTCCACCGATTCACGTGGGTCTTATTCTTTATTCGCGATAACTTTTTCAAAATTTAGTTTAATTTTTTTTTTTTTATTTTGTTTTTTGTACCCAATAATTATTTCTTTGATGGGGGTTGATTATTCATACAATAATTTTCGTTTTTACATTTATATGATGTTTGTTTTTTTTTTCTCATATTATCTTTTAATGCTCGACAACATACTATTATTCTACTTTATTTACGAGATAATACTTATATTAGTTTTTGGTGCAATGTATAATACTTCTAATTCTAGGGGTAGCGTGGAAGCGGCAATCTTTTACCTTGGTTGGGCTATCCTAGGTTCCGTACTTGTTGGCTTGGGTGTTGTTCTAGTTATCTCTCTGTCGGGTTCTTATACCTTTTCAAGCTTAAAAACTAATACGTTAAGCTCTAATGAGGTCTATTACATTTATATGTTATTTTTCTTTGGTTTCGGGACCAAACTTTCTACCTGGCCGTTTTGGTATTGATTACCAAAAGCCCATGTAGAGGTTTCCACAGGAATGTCTGTTTTTTTGAGTTGTATACTTATAAAACTTTCTTATTTTTGCTTATTTCGTTTTCAGTTCTCGTTATCGTCAGAAATTTCTTTTAATTTATGTATTATAGTAACTTTTTTAAGTGCAATTGATACAATATTCCGTTTTATTAATTTAAAAGATTTAAAAGCTATAGTTGCGTATAGTTCAGTATTACATACTAATCTATTATTAGCGCTAGTTCATTTAGACACATTTAAGATTATTAACGGCACTGTTTTATATGTTTGAGGTCATTCGCTCGCTACGGCCAGTATTTTTATAGTTATTAATTTAATCGAGTCTAGATATAGTTCTCGCAATATAGTCCAAGTGTCGGGTCTTTGATATACAACCCCGTTGGTAGGTTATCTTACATTGTGAAGTGTTCTTTTTTTCTTAGATCTACCTATTACGTTATTCTTTTGAGGGGAGTTTTGACTATGAATTGTTACGTGCAATTCCTTACCTTTTATTGCTATTCAAGTTTTATTTTTGTGTAATGTTATTTTTATTAGTATTTTTTTTAAAATATGATGAGGTGTTTTATTTGGTTCTCCGGATTCAACTGTCCAAAAAATCAATGCCGTAGAATTTAGGGAGTTAATTTCGTTATTGATTTGGGTTATAGGTACCCAATTTATATTAGGCATTCAGCCATCAATCCTTACCACATTTACTGGTTATATTTTTTAGTGGGATAGTACTATGACACACTTTGAAATACTTAAGAGTAAGATGCTTGTTGCCTTTTTTCCTATGTACGTAAGGCCTTCTTTAATTGGGGGGTCTATCGTCTTATGGTTATACGTGATACAAGTTCTTTCAGGCGTTTTATTAGGATTAGTTTATTCGTGAGTTTTTGATACAGGTTTACCGGGGGTCATATTTTTTTGATGGGAAACTTTTTACGGGTCTTTTCTGGGTCGGATACACGCTGAGTTTGGTAATCTAGTTTTTTTCTGACTGTATGTACATATACTGATTAAAATTTGATCTAGTGCATATCAGGCGGAATCAGACCATACCTGAATTTCTGGTATTATTATAATGATATTTACTTACGTGGCGGGCGTTACCGGAGCGATAATGCCTTGTTCTATACTTGCCGAAGTAACGGCGACTGTTATCGGTTACGCTATTAATTCGTTTTCGTTTGTTAAATTCGATTTCCTTGAAACTCTATTAATACCTGGTTTGGGTTTAACCGACGACAGCATGTCTCGAGTTTTTATAGTACACGGTTTATTTCCTATTTTGGGTTTGTTAGTAGCTGCCGATCATATTGCAAACCTTCATTGCACTGAATATACAGACGAGGACGAAATGGAAACGATCTTTTTAATTAGATTCGAGTACTGAGACTCGTTTGTGTGACTAGAAGTAGGTTTTTGGTATGAGACTTTATTGGCATTTCTCTTCTTCCGATTTACCGCAGATTTTTTTTACCCTGATTATATGACTATAAGTTATGCTCAATCAAATTTTGAGTATTGACCTATAACCGAAGATATTGATTTTGCTCTAGCTATACCCCACTGATACCTCCGACCTTTAATGGGTTCGCTAGTTGTTATACCCCACCATTATTTGGGTTTTTTTTACATTATTACTTGTTTTATGTTGATTTTTCTTTTACCTTGGCTAGAGGATAGTGGTAGTTTATCGCAACCTTCTGTAGTTGCAGACTATCTGCAAGTTCAATTTCCCACTGAAATGAATATAATTACCTCGTATATGTATTCAATGTTTGTTTTACTGCTGATATTTACAACCTTGATTATTCCTACAGGAAAATATTTTATTGCACTGGGTAGTAGCGAGGTTTTAGTTTTTACATTATGGTTTATTATAACGTATTTATTATTGTTTGTTCGTGTCGGCTCATATATGTCCCAAATTTTCTTGTCCTCCTCCTCTTGATAGTGGTGTTATAAGTGGTCGCGTTATCTATACATTTAACTTTAGTCTATGTATTATACAAATATTATTCTATCAACCACCATTCATGACCTGTAACTAATTTTTTTATGATATTTTATATGATTGAAATATTCTTATTTTTATCTTATTTTGATACAAAAGTATATGTGTTTTTCTCTTTCTTATTTTTTGGTATACTGTGACTATTGCTGTTTGTAGTTTTTTTTCTTTATTTTTTTATTAAAATGCTATGTATGGTAGGTATGATATTTGCCAATAAAACTTTAGTTTGGTGGGACTCCTTTGTCGAAGGTTTGATATTTAATTTTTATAATCGGTCTTACGAGTATTTTTTTACCGGGTTTAAGATCGATGATGTTTGATACAAATTCCAGTTATCCCCCCGAAAGTACCGTGTATTTTGGTGGGTTGCAGCTTTGCAGGGCTTTGCTCACATCAGTGTTTTTTGCTTCTTCTTATATTTAGTAGTATATGCATTTCAGTTACAATTTATGGTATTTGCCATATACGTAGAAATGAATTATTTTTGACTACTTATCGGGTTAGTTTTTTTTAAATTCATTACACAATTTATAAAATCATGATATTTTAAAACTAATTTATTGCTTTTCGGTTTTTGATTTGCTCGTTTTGACGATGACTCGGGGTTTTTAGATTATATGCATTCAGACCAGTATGTTATTGAAGAAATCCTTTTAAGCCAGCAAATAAAGGGTGTTGACTTTCATCAGTTTCTGTCAGACATGGATCGAGAGGGCTTAATTGACGTTAATAACCCAGTTCCGCTGATGTCTTGAGATAATCCCGAGACTTACGGACGCTTTCATTTTCCCGTTGCTTGGGTCGATTACTACTCAGTTGTCTTAGATCGTCCGGTTTTAGGGAAGTTCACCCGTTTTTTATCTAGAAATCGCGATACGTTTTTATATTATTTTTTTGTCCCTTCAGCTCTTTTTACTTCGTGGACTGATGTGGATAATCTACCTAACTCGCCTGATTACGAAAAAAATTTGCATAGGTTTATTTAAGTAATTCCACGTAAGTATTCATTTAAAAAATATCTTATTACATTCGTAAGAAAAAACTATAAGCTTTACGTCTCCAGTTTTTTAACAAACCGAAATATCTTTTCTCACAATCGTCTAGTTATTTTTCGCTTCTTTCAATTATTATTCTTGCATTCTTATTCTCGTCTTTTTTACTATAAACGCAAGATTTATTCATATTATATTATGTTTTCAGTAAATCATAAATTTTTTTTTAAAAATTTACCTGGTTCTGCTAAATTCGCTTCCGAGAACGTTGAATTTATTAATGTTTTTGCGCCCCGCAATTACTTTTTAACTTATCGCGTTAATAAACCAGTTCGTTCTGTCTCGGGGGGCTGCGGTTTAGACTTAGTTGACCGTAATTTACGTTCAACTAAATTTTATCAGATTAAATTAATTCGTAATCACGTTATAGATATTTTAGCTTTGGGAGAATTACGCGTGAATGTAATCTTTAATAATATGTCTGAAAAATTAGTTTCGTTTGCTTCTATTTATTCATCTTTAATTATTAAGTCTAACCGTTATTTTAGGTCGTCTCGACGAAACTCATTACTCAAGATTTCAATAAACAATAATTTACCTCACGGGTTTATGAGGGGATGTCGTAAACCGTCCCGTAAAAAATATTTACAAAAACGTCAGCCTGGGGTTGAATTTTAAGGTTTTACGTGAATTTAAAGCTTATGAATCCTATAAAAAAAAATAATAGTACCCGTAATAAAGTAATTTACTCCATGCCAGATTTTTCTTTAGATAAGTTTAAATACTTGTTTACTCGCTTTAAAGGGTCTAGCGGTCGGGGTCAACAAGGGAAAATTACGGTAAGACATAAAGGATATGTAAAACCATCAAAAATAATTATCGTCGACTACGATAGGTCTTTATTTAATACACCATATACGGTTATGGGCCCTGTACGTGATAATTTTCATACTGCGCCCCTTATGCTGCTATCAGACCCTAACGGCATGTATCGATATTCGTTGTATACAGACTCTGTGAGAGTTAATCAACTAATCCGTACCACATTTTATTTTTATAGCTCCCGTACTAGTTGCGGCGATACTATCCCCGTAGGTTGAATTCCGAAAAATACGGTGATTTCAAATTTAGAGTTATTTCCGGGTTTTGGTGGTAAGGTAGGCCGCTCGGCGGGTGCTTATTTAAAGATCTTATCTCACAGCCGTGATTATGTTGAGATTCAAGCCCCCAGCAAAAAAAAAATTTTTGTGAGCAAATATAGCTTGGCTACTGTAGGCCGCGTTGGTTTTGTAGAGCATAAATTAGAGAAAAAAGGCAATGCCGGTTTCAATAGGTTTAAGGGGTTTAGACCTACTGTTCGAGGGGAAGCTATGAATGCTGTAGATCATCCCCACGGCGGAAGAACTAAGGGGGGGAAACCCCGCCAGTCCCCTTGAGGTAAAATACTGAAATAATGTACACAAAAAAAACCTGAAATTTAATTAGATCGGCTTATACCTTGTCGCGCTTGTCGGTGTTGCCCGGTTCTCCGGTTTCCTTCGGTAAAAGTACCCGCTTAGCGCGTGTGTTTGCTTACTCCCCGCAATTATATATTCATAAAGGTAATGGTTTTAAGCGTTATTCGCCCGCGGCATACGGATACCTAATTAAACAAATTGTAAAGGATAATGGGTCAAAAAGGAAATCCGTTGGTCGGTAAAGTAAACACTAGTATACCGTGAAAAAGAAATTTTATCGGCGATACACAGTATCGCTTAAATTTTATGAAAACAAACATGCTGCACAATGCAATTAATTTTTTAATATTTAATAACTTATCTTACTCATTTGATTTTTTTAGGTTTAAAAAAACTCTTTATAATACTGTTGACCGGTTCAGCTGTTTAAGTACAAAAAGTACAAATAGTTCCAAAGGAATTTTTACATCCCAATTGGACATAATTCAAACGGAACACGCGATTTACGTGCACGTTACTATTCTAAAATTAACAAAAGCAAAAAAACAAGCTTTTCTATATGACACAGCCTTGAGGCTTAAGTTTTTTTATACCGACACTCTAAACTTTTCGCACCGTTTCTAAGTTTGTCTAGTTGATGCATAAATTTTTTTTTTACATTAAAACTTTTATTAATTTATCTTTAGAGTTTTTCTGTCTTGCATTTAAGTCAGTTCAAATATACGTAATAGCTGTTACCGTGGCGGTGTTTACGTCTTACCACCTTTTTCTGGTTATTTGCTCTAATTTTTTTTGTTTGCATTATTCAAATTTTTGAGATACTATTGTGTTTAATATACCTACTTTCGCGTATTTTATTGAGTTTTACGTAAACGTAAACGCGTCTAATATAGTAAACAACTGTTTGTTAAATGCCGACCTTTCTAGTCAAACAGCTTCCCAGTTGATTCCGTATTTGCAAGGTAATCTATTTTTTGTTTTACAAATGCTTTTTTTAGTTGTTATATCGATTTGGGCTAGAGCTGCCGGACCTCGTGCAAGGTTAGATCAACTATTTACTATGACATGGAAGGATATGTTTATAAAGGCGTGTTTGTTCTCTTTATTTATTTATATTTTATTTATATTTGTATAGTTTATTTATTTGATGCGTTTTGATCCGGCTTGTGTATTAAAGTACATGTTTAAAAAATTACCAGTATATATTAGCACCAATGAGGAGGGTTATAAATTTAATTTGTATTTATTAATATATCCTCAGTGAGTTTTAACTGTTTTTACTACTTTACGCTATAATTCTTTATTTTATAAATGTATAGTTCAGGATATTAACACTTTTGAATATTCTAATTCAACGGTTAAGGCTGTTTCTACGGGAAATTTAGTATCGAATCTATATCACGCATACTTGCCTTTATTTGATACTAGGTTTACCGTTGCCACTTTTGTTGAACCTTCTAATGGTTTGATCCCGGTAAGTCCTTTATTTCAGAATTTATCGTGAACGGAGCGTGAAATTTCAGAAATGTATGGCATTAAATTTAAAAGTAAAAAAGACAACAGGCACCTGTTGTTAGATTACTCATTTACAGGTTTCCCTATGCTTAAAAGTTTTCCGGTTTCGGGCTTAGTCGAATTATTTTATAGTGTAACTAGTGGGGTAATTAGTTACCAAAGTCTCGGGTTATTTGAGTCTTCAAAAATCGAAAATAATTTCGATTTTTAAGTTTATTTATTATATGCTTTTAGATTGAATTAAACTTAGGTTTAAATTATTAATTAATTGAGCACGGGGTGGGTCATTATGACCACTTACATTTGGTTTAGCTTGTTGTGCTATTGAAATGATGCATACAGCTGTTAGTCGGTATGATATGGACAAATTAGGGATGATTTTTCGGGCTAGCCCTAGACAAGCTGACGCTATGATTATCGCCGGTACTGTTACAAATAAAATGGCACCTGTTGTCCGAAAATTGTACGAACAACTTCCATCCGCTAAATGAGTTATTTCTATGGGTAGTTGCGCTAATGGTGGGGGTTATTATTATTATTCATATTCAGTTCTTCGGGGTTGTGACAAGGTAATACCGGTTGATGTATATGTTCCTGGATGCCCGCCGACAGCCGAGGCATTGATGTATGGTTTAATTTGATTACAGAAGATAATTATAAATGAAAAATAATATTTTAGCATTGTTATTAAAGATGAATACATTATTTGTTTACTCCTTAGTTTACTGAAAGCTCCGGCTTGTTTGAGTTTTATGATTTTCATTTTTTTTAACGGTTTTTAAAAAAAATTTGCACTTTTTTTTCAACTATAATCCACGTGTTTCCCCATTACTATTTGGCTCTAAACGAAAAACGGTAAGGCTTAAACTGTTTTTATTGAGGGGAGGTGGTAAAGCCCAGTTTAATTTCTGCAGTAGTGGTTTTAAACCCTCTATGTATTTTTTAGAGAATTTAATACAAGTTCAGTAATAATGTTAAAACCCTTCAGAATATTCAAACGTCGATATCAAGATCATGTGAAGATAGACCAAAAAAAGTTATTTAAATTGTTGGAATCGCCGACCTTACTGTTTTCATCACAAATCACGCCAAAAAAAAAATATCTTATCAATAATATGTATTCGGGGCATAGCTACAGAAAAAAAACGTATAAGCATGTGCTTAGGCGTATTGATTCTATAAAAAACGGGTAATGGCAGTACAGAAATCAAAAAAAACTTTATCGAAAAAAAAGATACGGAGATTTAGAACATTTGTTAATCCCAAAAGTTTTAAGCCTTTTAGAAAATACTATTATGGGAAATTTTCGGTGGTTAATTTAATGTATATTTAATTGATGTTTATAGACTACTTATTACATATCAAAGGTATTAAAATCTTAGAGACAGTTTTACAGGTTGTTGTCTTATATAATTTTATTCAATTTATTAAACAAACGAATGTGTATTATTTGTTGGCGTATTTTTTAAATACTGTTTTATTTTTAGGTTTAGCGTTAATTTTCTATGATTTAGATTTAGTTGCAATAATATTATGAATCGTATATGGGGGTGTAATTATTATTTTTTTTTTATACTCATTAATGTGATACGAGACGGCGCGGTCTTTTTATTATAGCTCTAAGGCCCGTTTACTCAGTTATGGCGTTTCATTTGGGTTCGTCGGTTTACTAATGTATATTTTTAACTTAGAACTGTCCACGGAAATGATAAACTTGCCTATTGCTCAAATCATGTTAGTTAATTATTATGAGATATTAAATTTTGACATTTATGAAGAGTTAGAAAGTTTAGGTTGGGGGCTGGTTTATTACTCTACCTTTTTATTTATATTAATTTCATATTTGCTATTTTTAGCGTGTTGCACGGTGGTTGTTTTAATCATTAATTCGAGGAAGATCCGATATAATAGTATTGATAATTATTTTAATTACATTAAAAATAACTCCGATTTATTTTATTTTAATATTTACAAAACTCAAAATTTTTATGTACAAGATTATGAAACCACATACCAAGATTCGAGTACTGTTAAAAATTTTAAAGTAACTAATAATTTCCATTCCATTAGAAATTTCAATAGGCGGGTTTAGTTTAAAGGTAGAACATAAGATTGTGGCTCTTATAGTAAAGGTTCAATTCCTTTAATCCGCCCTGTTATAAGTGCTTATTAAACTTTCGCAACTTATTTATACTGATATTATTTGATTACCTTTAATTTTAAGTTTATTCATTTTTTTATACGTTTTTTTTTTAACCAAAGATTTCCATTCGAAACTCCTTAACATCGGCAGTTTTCAGACTAGAAAAATCATTAGAATACAACGCCGAAAGTATATAGATAACTATTCTTATTTATTAATTTTTTTTTGTAAGTTTATCGCGTATTTTTTTTTTTTGATTTTTTTAATAGGAACTTATCATTATTCCATTACTTCCGATTCAATTTTTTATAACTTTTCTATGAATAACTTAGTTTGGTATTATAGTAATTCTATAATCTTTATGCTAATCATTAGTTTTGGTTTAATTACAATATTAACCAGATCTAATTTAGTCAAATCATTTGAATTATTATTGGGAGTTGTATTAGTTTTTATTTGCATGTACTATTATGTCTTAATAAATAATCTTATTACATTGATTTTCCTGTTTGAATTTCAGTCGCTGGTATTCATTTATTTGCTAGCTAATACTTTTACGGTACCGAGTGTAAGTGCAGCAACTGCACCTACCAAGAACAGTGTGACACAAAATCAACCTATTTGATATTTTAACTCGTTAATTTATCAATTTTGAGTTTCTTTTATCGGGGCTCTATTGCTAATTTACGGTTCGTTGAATATCATGAAGTTTACCAGTTTTACCGATTGGAGTTACTCGGAAGTATTTATTTATTTTTCTGTAAAGTCATGTGCAGTTGAATCACCTATTAAAATATACTCGGTTGTTTTACCAGTAATTTTGGGTATATTTTTAAAGATCGGATCTGTACCATTTTTTCTGTGAAAACCTGAAATCTATAAACATTTTAGCCCTGTTGTGTTGTTTATTTACATGACTTCTTATTTATTTGGTACTGTATTCTTTACATCTACGTTATTAACAAAAAATTATTATTTAATAGCAGAGTTCTTTTACCCGTACATTTATACTATTGCTCTTATTTCTTTAATTTTGATAACTTTTTTGTTATATTCGGTTGTAGAGATTCGACCTTTCCTTGCATACTCCTCTATAATTCACATCTCTTTTATATTATTAAGCCTTTTTCAGGCGGATTTTGGGGGTTTTGGTGTAAGTTTACTGTACTTATTTGTTTATATATTTTTAACTTTTTTTTTTTTTGTCATTTTGTTTTCGGGTTTGGGTATGAACTTTTG